>Ga0190367_1000740_pt1 | contig 21589 bp, 19 predicted proteins | sample 4872181011_MG_FD_171838 | JGI IMG/M metagenome (GOLD analysis project Ga0190367, IMG submission 171838) | Hydrothermal vent microbial mat bacterial communities from Southern Trench, Guaymas Basin, Mexico - 4872-18-10-11_MG | ecosystem: Environmental > Aquatic > Marine > Hydrothermal vents >...
ATATGGAACAGGCTTCCAGAGGAATTTAAAAAGGAACTTACATGTATTCTAAAAAACATAAATAATGAGAAAAGGCTTCTTTCTCCTGCAATTCATGCAACAATATCACACGCACTTAGAAACTACAGCATTGAGTTTGTAAGAAAAATTGTAGAAGAAGAGCATCTTGGAAGACTTGTCTATTCTGGTGGAGATGATGTTCTTGCCTTTGTAAGCATTTATGAACTTTTTGATGTTATGAGAAAGCTAAGAGCTGCTTTTTCTGGTCATATAAAGTTTAAAAATGGAAAAATAGAAGTTGACTGGAAAAATAATAGTGGATTTGTGGAAAAAGACGGAATGTATCTTTTAACTATGGGAAAAAATGCTACAGCATCCTGTGGAGTAGCAATAGCGCACTATAAAGCACCTTTCAGGATGGTTCTTTTAAAGGCTCAGCAGATGGAAAAGAAGGCAAAAAGAGATGGAAAAGATGCTTTTGCAATATGTCTTATGAAGCATTCTGGAGAAGAAAGAGAAGCTGTAAGCAAGTGGAGATACGGGGAAATTGATGTCCTTGAAAGATTGGATATGCTTAGAAGGCTTTTTTCAAAAATTTCAGACAGATTCATATATACACTGAGAGATGAGTTTAGAAGAGTAAAGGAAAAAGATGGAAGTTTTAGGCTTACAGATGGAATACTGGAATCTGAGATAAAAAGAGTTATAAAAAGAAGTGTTCAGGAAGAAGAGCTTCTAAAGAAAATCTTTGAAAAGATTCAGCTGACAAGCTTATTCTGGAAACTTCCAGAAAGAAACATTGACAACTTCCTGAACCTGCTTGAAATTTCTTCTTTTACATCTCTGGAGGAATAGGATGTGGATAAAAATAACTCCTTTTGACACACTTTTCTTCAGGACACCAAGACCATTCAGCATGGGAGCAGATAGCTGGGCAGAACTTATTTTTCCTCCTTATCCAAGCACTCTTTATGGTGCTATAAGGAGCTTTCTTCTTTTTAGAAAAGGAAAATTAAGTAATTTTTACAGCGGAAAGCTGAAAGATGAGTATGCAGGAGCTGTAATTCAGAAAAAAGAAGGTTTAGAGGTTAAAAAAGGTAAGTTAAAAATCAGAGGAATTTTTGTCTTTAAAGGAAATAAGCCTATTTTTAGAACTCCTATGGATCTTGTAAGCATCAAAGGAGAAAAAGAAGAAGATAGCAGAAAAAAGGTTTATCTTCTGGAAAAAATTTCAAAACCTTCTTTTATGATCTCAAATTACAGGCTTGAAGATGTCCTTATCTGGAAAGGAAAAGATGCTGTAGAAGCAGAAAGAAGATGGATAGGATATACTGACTTTTGCAATTATGTCAAAGGAAACAGCAAAGAGTTTTTTGCCATAAAAGATGATTGTATCTTTTTAAAAGAGCCAAAGGTCGGAATAAAGAGAGATAGGAAAACTCTGAGTTCAGAAGAAAACATGCTTTACAGAACTCAGATGATAAGACTGAAAGAAGATGTTTCTATAGTAGCAGAAATAAGCGATATGGATGGATTCCCAGAAAAAGGTGTTATGCAGCTTGGAGGAGAAGGAAGGGCTGTGTTTTTTGAAAAGATTGATGATCCTCTGAAAGAGCTAAAAGAAGCTGATTTTAGGTTTGAGAACAAAATTTTTAAGATTTATCTTGCAACGCCTGCACTTTTTGAAAATGGCTGGATTCCAAAATGGATAAATCCAGAAACTTATGAAGGAGAAAAAGAAGGCATAAGTGTAAAGCTTATAGCATGTGCAATAGGAAGAGCTGTTCCTGTTGGAGGATGGGATCTTGCTAAGGGAAAAGCAAAGACTTTAAGGAAGGCTGTTCCTGAAGGAAGCGTTTATTATTTCAGGGTTCTGAATGATGTAACCTCAGAAGACATAAAAAGAGCCTTCCATTTTAAAAACATATCTGACTTTCTCAGTGAAGAAGGCTTTGGACTTTCTATTCTGGGAGAAGCAGTATGAAGTTTTTGAAAGAGACTGATTTGTCAGATATTTATTCAAAAAGACTACAAACAAAAGGCAAGTTTAAGAAAAGTAGAAAAGCACATTAGGAGGTAAAGATGAACACATTTTACATAATAAATGTTGGTGTAAGCATGATAACAAATTACATGAACAGCGGGAAAATTGAAAAAAAGCCTGTCTCTGATAATGAATTTTGGAAAGAAAAGCTTGAAGATAGAAAGTTTCTGGAAGAGATTTATGAATTTCTGAAAGAAGATCCAAAAAGAAATTCTGCTGAGATGAACTCCTTTTTGAGAATAGCTGAAGGAAAACCAGAAGAAAACGAGATATATCTTATTGGAACAAAGACACCTGTAAATGAGATCTGTGTGAGGACTCTTGAAAGATTTCTGAAAGAGACGGGATATCTGATATATACTCCAAAGGAAGTAAGCGGATATTTCTGGGAAGCAGAGGCATATTCTAAGGAATATGCAGAAGAAGAATTTGTAAAAGATATTTCTCTTCTTATAGACAGACTTATCTATGTTGCAAAGAAAAAGAAAGATGCTGGATACAGAGTCATATTTATTCCTACAGGAGGACTTAAAGCTCATGTTATAGCATGCGCCATTGCTGGATTTCTTACAGGATCTCCTGTTTATTACATACACGAGGAATTTAACGACATAGTAAAACTTCCTGACCTTTTCTATCTTCCAAAAGGAAGGGAAATAGATCTTCTCAGAGAACTTTCTGATAAAAAGCCAAGAAGTAGAGGTGATTTTAAAAAGTTGCAAGAAAAGTATGAGAATGAGATAGAAAGGCTTGAGATGTATGGACTTGTAGAGCTTGAATATGGAGATGACATGAAACCATATAGAATAAGGATCACAAATAAAGGTCTTCTTTTTCTTGAAAACCTGAGATAGGAGGTATAAAGGCATGTTTTTGAAATTTCAGCCTTTTTTTCTTATTGCTGAAACACCAATTCATCCAGGAAGTGGTGGAAGCTTAAGTATAGTGGATCTACCTATACAGAGGGAAAGGCATACGAATTTTCCAAAAATAGAGCCATCTGGACTTAAAGGATGTATAAGAGAGGTGTTTGAGAGCTTAGAAAAAAATAAAAAGAAAATAAGCTTAAAAGGAAAAGAAATTCAGATTAACAAGGATAATATCTCCTTGGTATTTGGACCAGATTCTCAGGGAGATGAGGAATCACATGCAGGAGCAATTGGTTTTACAGATGCAAGGATTCTTCTTTTTCCAGTAAAGTCCCTAAAAGGTATCTTTGCTTGGATTACATGTCCACAGGTTCTTGAAAGATTCAAAAAAGATATGGAAATTGCTGGGAAAAAACTTCCCAAATGCTTTGAAACAAAAATAGAATCAGGAAAAATAGCAAGCAAAGATATAGTCATCCAGGATGATCTAATCGTTTTAGAAGAATTTACATTCAAAGTAGAAGTTGATTCCAATGTGAAAGATATTGCTGAATGGTTTGCCAGATACATTTTTCCAGATAATAGCTACAATTATTGGAAAGAAAAATTAAAAAACGATCTCGTAATCTTAAGTGATGATGAGTTTAGAGATTTTGTAACAAATTCTACAGAAGTTATCACAAGAACAAAAATAAATAATGATACAGGGACAGTGCAGGAAGGAGGACTCTGGACAGAGGAGTATCTTCCTCAAGATTCCATCCTTTATTCAATAGCTATGGCATCAGGCTTGAGAGTAAAAGATGATAAAGATAAAGACTGCTTTTCAGAAGCGAAAAATTCAGAGGAAGAAGCAGAGCTTGTATTAGAGTATTTCAGAAATGGAGTAGGAAAGGTTATCCAGATAGGAGGAAACCAGACTATTGGAAAAGGACTTACAAGGATTGAGTTTTTGAAGGAGGAAAAAAATGCAAAAGAATAGCCAGACCGTGATAGATAAACTTGAAAAAGGAAGAGCAGAGTTTGCTTATAGGTGTGTGGAAGAAGTGATAGATAAGTATAACAAAGACAAAGAGCTTCTAAAAAAATATCGTTCTTATTCCAGAAAACTCCCTTCCATGATCCTTTCAAATGGACTTGGACAGACACTTTCATTTATTAAAGCAAAAGATGAAAAAGCTTATGAAATCTTATATGAACAACTCACAAAATACATAAAAAGCAACAATACTGTAAGAATTCAAATGCCATCTGATAAGTCTGATCTTACAGAATGGGTTATATCCTGCAATTCTGAAAAGTATCGTTATATCACTCAAGAGCTTCTTGCTTTTTTAAACTGGCTTAAAAGATTTGCAGAAGGTTTAATTGAGGAGAGTGAATAAGATGAGGATTAAGGAAGAAAAAAACTACGAATTTTACAACCCTGCTGATACAAAGATCATACTTTTCAAAACTATAAAAAAAGAAGGCTCTTATGAGTTTAACCGAAGGAAAAATAAAGAAGAGAGAAGGGATTGGTGGTATAAAAACACTTCAGATTTTTCAATTAACTTGAACCTAATGTTTGGAAAATTATTTCCACGCAGTAAAGAAGAAGATGATGACAAAGATAAGTATCTAAACCTCATCAGGAAAGAAGCAGAAAAACTCAACAGAAATAAGATTTTTAAAGAAATTTTTAAAAGACTTTGTATTACAATAGAAGAGCTAAAAAGAAAAAATTTTAAGATTAGTGATCCAATTAAAATGACTTTAACCTGGCGCATGATAATAGGACTTGGTGGTGTTCATCCACATGAAACTTCCATGACATTCCATCACATATATGGAATTCCATACATCCCGGGAAGTGCTGTAAAAGGGGTAACAAGACATTGGGTAGTCTGGAAGTGCTTTGAAAATAAAGAAGATGAAGCCTTGAAAAAGGATGAAGATTTTAAAAACATCTTTGGCACTCAAGAAGAGCAGGGAAAAGTCATCTTCTTTGATGCTTATCCAGAAGGAGAGATAAAACTTGCTGTAGATATCATGAATCCACATTATTCCGATTACTACTCAGAAGGGAAGCCTCCTGCTGACTGGCAAAAACCAAAACCTATACCTTTTCTTACAGTTGAAGATACAAAATTTTGCTTTTTCCTTGCTTCAAAGGAAGATTCACTTTTAAAAAAAGCAGAGTCTTGGCTTAAAGAAGCATTAAAAGAATATGGAATTGGTGCAAAAACAGCCTTAGGATATGGAATATTTGCTATATAAGGGAGGAAACCGTGTTAGAGAAAGAGATTGAAATAAAGGTAAAAGAACTTCCTTTGGGTTTAAAAAAAGAAGTTTTAGATTACATAGAATTTCTGCTGACAAAATATAAGCTTGATCAAAAAAGGATGAGGAAATTTAAATTTACTTGGGAAGGAGGACTATCTGAAATTAAGGAAAAATTTACTTCTGTTGAGTTACAGCATAAAGCATTAGAGTGGAGATAATGTTTCTAGTAGATACAAACATATTTTTAGAGATCCTTTTAGGTCAAGACAAAAAGGAAGCCTGTAAAACATTTTTGAACAATAATATTGGACATCTTTATATATCAGACTTTTCCTTGCCCTCTATTGGTGTAATTTTGTTTAAGTACAATAAAGCAAATCTTTTTAAGGAATTTATAAAAGATGTTTTTCTTAGTACTAAGCTTCTTTCATTACCAGTAGAGTTGTATGCTGAGCTTGCAGATATAAGGAAAAACTTAGGCTTGGATTTTGATGATGCCTATCAGTACAGTATAGCTAAGTATTATGGATTAAAAGTAGTAACAATGGATAAAGATTTTGAAAAGGTTAAGGAGGATATAGAAGTCTTGTTTTTGTAAAAATACTAATCTGCGTTTAAGGGGGAAGTAAATGAGACGAGTATTCCTTGCAATGCTTGGAACAAATCCATATACTCCATGTCACTATAAGATTGGAGACTTTATCTCTCGGATTACACCTTTTGTTGAAGAAGCTCTTATAAGCTTTTTCTGCAAAGATTGGAAAAAGAAGGATCTTATATGTATATTTTGTACAAAGGAAGCCGAGATAAAAAATTGGTATGATAATGGGAATTTTACTGAAGGTCTTTATTCACGTCTTAAAAAACTAAATCTTAAGGCATCTATAAAAAAAGTTTCTATCCCTGAAGGAAAGACTGAAGATGAAGTAATGGAAATTTTTTCAACTATGGTAAATCAACTAAACAAAGGTGATAGAGTAATACTGGATATAACTCATTCTTTCCGTTCTATCCCTTTTCTTTCTTCAGCTGTGCTTAACTATTCAAAAGTAGTCAAAGAGATTCAGGTAGAAGGTATATATTATGGTGCTTTAGAAGCAGTTGGAAGAACAAGTGAGATAGAGAAAATGCCAGAAGAAAAAAGAATTATTCCTGTTTTTGATCTAACTCCTTTTGATTATCTTCTTAACTGGTCCTTTGCCGTAGATACATTTATAAAAACAGGAAGAGCAGATGAGATAAAAAAACTTTTAAAAGAAAAACTTACTCCTATACTTAAAGGAGATTCACCTGAGAAAGCATTGGCAAAAGAACTGAGAAAATTTGGTGATCATCTAGCATCTTTTTGTAATAACCTTTTTGCTGTAAGAGGAAAAGAGATAGATAAAGAAAATTTTGACTTTATTCGTATTCTTGATGCCTTAGGTTCTCAAACTCTTATCCCACCTATGAATCCTCTTATACAGCTCCTTAAAGAGAAGCTTTCCTCTTTTGAATCATCAGACATATTAGGATTAGAAGCAGCAAGATGGTGTATAGAACATCAGATGACTCCTCAGGCATATATTTTCCTGCTGGAGACAGTAATTACAGAGCTTTGTAAAATTCATAAAAGAGATCCTTCTGATCGTTCGGAAAGGGAATTCTGGAGTGGACTTCTTCATATAATAGCATCTAAAAAGTTTCAAAATGAAGAGGAATGGGATAAAGAGGTGAAAAAGCAAGCTGAAAGAGCTAAGAAGATTTTATCTGAGGAATTAGATGAACTGAAGAATCTTGCAGAAGCTATCTCAGGACTGAGAGATTATAGAAATGACTTTATGCATGGAGGCTGGAGAGAAAATCCAGTAAAAGCTAATAAATTACTTGATAAAATAAAAACACAGTATGAAAAAGTGTCCATTGCATTAAGAGAGTATAAGCTATCGTTAAGAAATGAATAATTCCAAAAAAGCTATTTTTCTTGTTTCTCATACTCCAACCTTTGAGCAAAAAGAACAGCTTAAAAAAGAATGGGGGATTGACAAACTTATAATACCACCAGAAGAAATTCGCAAAATATGGAGATCTATTCCACCAGATATAAGTTCTGTTAAAGAATGGATTGAGCCTATAATAGATTGGCTTTCTGATATCTGTTCTCCAGGAGATATAATTGTTATTCAAGGAGACTATGGAGCAACTTTTATTATAGTTAATTGGGCAAAAGAGAAGGACTGTATTCCAGTATATGCAACAACTCAGCGTATTTTAGAAGAAGAGAAAAGAGAGGATGGCTCAGTTGTCCAGAAGAGAATATTTAAACATTCTCGCTTCCGTAAGTATGAATTTTGAAACATTTTCAAAATTTCTCTTTTCTCTAATAAGAGCTACAGGATCAAGCTTTTCTGCTATCTTTTCATCAATCTGGTTCTTTTCTATTTCCTGAAGAAGCTTTCTTCTTCGCTCAACTGGATTTTCATCCCTTTCAAGTCCTTTTGCAAGAGCAATAATTGCTTCCTGAGATAGACTTCTTCTTTCCTTTTTTGCTCTTTCTTGAAGAATCTTATAAACTGGAAGATCTCTTATCTGTCAGATAAAAAATGCAAAAATTTTAAGCTATTATCAATCCACATTTTTTCCGCAAAAAAAGTGTGTCATTCTGACACAAACAGCGTTCTACCTGATGCTCAATGAAGAACAATGTTCACCTGTTTTGAGGTCTGCGAAAATTCCTTTACATTGAAAAATCTATTTGGTAAAAGATTTTACGAAAGAAAATTCACGGATCTTTGAAAACTGGATAGTAGGTCTGCGAAAACTGGGTTATGGAGGTAGAACTGACGGGGAATTTGAGAGGGAGAGTCAGAATAATTGACCCGATATAAAGGGGATTGCGACTCATCTATTCCTTCCAATTCATTCTCAATGCCAAAGTATGTGCGGGTCAGAATAATTGACCCGATATAAAGGGGATTGCGACAGACATGTAGCTCCTGCTACAAACCCAATAGGACCTTTTGCGTCAGAATAGATGACCCGATTTAAAGGGGATTGCAACAGATTTGGAGGGAATTGAAATATTTAGATAAAATTGTAATCTGGCAGCTTTAATAACTTGAGGCGGAAAGCAGCTTTTTTATCAAAAGTTAGAACAAAGTTCACATCCTTTTTCTTTATTCCATAAACTTCTTCCTTTCCCTCAACAGTCATATTTACTCTGTTGCCTGTTTTGAGATTTAAAGCTTCCCTTATTTCCTCAGGTAAAGTTATCTGTCCTTTTCTTGTTACACGAGTTACTGCCATAGCTATTTTCCTTTTGATCATTGAAGAACTTTTGATAGCTGAAGCTGTAAGAGAAAGTATTATTGATAAAAGGAGGTGATTAATTAGTGCTTGCAGTTCCATTTATGTCTTTTAGTCATTATAAGCAATTAATGCCAAAAATTTTAGAAAAAGAAGAAATTTCGGAAAAAGAAACTTTAGAAGAAGCAGTAAATAACCTAATAAAAGACTTTGTTGAATCTAAAGAAACACTTTACAGATGGGCAGAAAAACATATTTCAGAGTTATTTTCACTGAGAATGAAGGTTTTTGGTCTCCTTATTAAGGAAGGAATCAATATAGAAGAAGCTCTTTTAAAGATAAAAGAGCTAATTGCAGAAATAAGAGGAAAATTAGTAGCTAAAGGGAATTCTATTTTGGCAGAAAACTTCTTCTTAGGAGCAGAGTTGGTTACTAATGTTTCTTTAGACATTCTCAAAAAGATTTATCCACAAGATGTTTCAGAAAAAGAAATAGAAGTGATGTTTGATTTGTCATTTAAGGATTATGTAGCTTTTGTAAAATTTGAAGATATTCCTCAAAAAGAAAAAGACTATCTTATTGAATTAACAAAAGCTGTGACTTATTTTGATTTAGCATTTTTAATAACAGTTGCATATGCTGAAGGAAATATAGTTTTAACTGAAGAGAAAGAGAATGAACTAAGTCTATTTTTAAGAGACAATGCTCAACTGTATGGCGCTTTAGCAATGGAGTTAGGTTTATGGAAAGAGAAATTCAAAGGATTTGAATTAGAGCCTGAATATACTTTGCCTGAAGAAGAGTTAAAAGAAGAAAAAGAATTAGCAGACATGGGATTAGATGATTATTTAAGAAATATCCTGAAAGAAGAGAATGAATAAATTTAGACTATTACCAGGAACTGTTGTAATAGCTGATCTAGACCCTGCAAAAGGACATGAGCAAAAAGGAAAACGTCCATGTGTAATAATAAGATACTTCCGTATGTTTGAGATTGCTGTAATACTGCCTTTAACTACAAGAGATAAAGGATATTTCACTCAGGTAAGGATTCCTAAAGGAGAAGGGGGTTTAAAGGAAGATTCATTCGCTTTGTGTCATCAAATTAGAGCTCTGTCCTTGGAAAGGATTAAGAAAGTAATTGGAAGTATTAGTTCTCTTACTTTATCTAAGATAAAAGTTACCTTAGCACAAATTTTAGGGATATAGACAAGAAGCACTTTTACCATAAGTCCATCTTATCAGGAATCTGATCAACTGCCCTGGCGATACTTGTTTCTGGCATATGCTGGATAAAAAGTATAACAATTTTCAGCTGTTATCAAACAGCAATTTTTCCGCAGACCTGTGTGCTATTTTGACACAAACAGTGTTCTACCTGATGCTCAATGAAGAACATTGTTCACCTGTTTTGAGGTCTGCGAAAACTGCTGGACATTGATAGAGCTATGTGGTAGAAGATCTAACGAGTTATTCATCATTGATCTTTGAAAACTGGATAAGAGGTCTGCGGAAATTGGGCTGTAGAGTTAGAACTGGCGGGGGATTTCAGAGGGACAGTCAGAATAATTGACCCGATTTAAAGGGGATTGCGACATTTGTTAAAGTTGACAAAACAAAGGAAATAGATAAAATTTTGGGGAAATAAAAAGGCCAGGAAGGCCTTTTCTGGACAGAAAGTCCAGAGGTCTTCCTGGCTTTTTGTCTTTAAGGAGGAAGCTCCATGAAGATAGGATCAATTATGTGGAATGCTTATGTTCCTATGCTCGTTAGGGCAGGTAAAAAGGTTGATTTTTTAGAACTTAAGATATTCTCATCAAAGATCCTGGAAAACAGTCAGAATAAACTGGATGATGTATTAAATGAGCTCAGAAAGTCTGATGTCATCCTCCTTTATCGCTCTTCTGAAACATTTTGGGATAAGATTGAAGCTGAAATAAAAAAATTAGGAAAACCTATTATCTGCATAAGCTATGATCCTGCATTCTGGACTCTCTCAACAGTAGATCCACAGATCGTAAAAACCTGTTATAGCTATATCACGATTGGAGGAGAAGAAAACTTTGTTAACATGCTCTTATATATTGCAAACAGAGTGGGAAAACTGGATGTCTCATTTGATCTGCCAAAAAAACTTCCATGGGAAGGAGTGTATCATCCAAAAGCAGGTTATTTTGAAAGATTAGAAGACTATCTTGAATGGTATAAGCCAGAAAAGGAGAAACCTACTGTAGGAATACTTTTTTCAAGACATTACTGGGTAAATGATAATCTTGAAGTAGAAGACCTTCTTATTGAAGAGCTTGAAAAAAGGGATCTGAATGTGATTCCTGTGTTCTGTTATAGTGTAAAGGATGAAGAGCTTGGAACAAAGGGAAGTGAAGAGGTTGTAAAGGAGTTTTTCCTGAAGGATGGAAGACCAATAATAGACGCACTTATAAAGCTTATATCATTTTTCTTGGGAAGCAGAAGGGGAAAGGATCTTTCTGACAGTTCTGTTTCAACATCTGGCGTAGAGCTTTTGAAAAAGCTTGATGTTCCAGTATTTGAACCAGTCACATCATACTATAAGACAATAGAAGAATGGGAAAAGGATGAGCAGGGTCTTGGTTCAGACATTGGCTGGTCAGTTGCAATGCCTGAATTTGAAGGAGTAATAGAGCCTATAATTATAGGTGGTGTAAAAAGGAAAGAGGATGAGGATACTGGAACATCCGTAGAAAGAAGAATACCTATAAGAGAAAGATGTGGAAGGATTGCTCAGAGGGTAAAAAAATGGATAGAGCTGAGGAAAAAACCTGTTGAAAAAAGAAAAGTAGCTTTTATTCTGCACAACAATCCATGTGCATCAGTTGAGGCAACAGTTGGAGCAGGTGCTCACCTTGATACACTTGAAAGTGTTTCAAGGATTATGAAAAGGATGAAGGAGGTAGGATACAAGATAAATCCACCAAAGGATGGAAAAGAGCTTATAGATACAATTATGGAAAAAAAGGCAATATCTGAATTCAGATGGACGACAGTAGATGAGATAGTGAAAAAAGGAGGTGCACTGTCCCTTATTCCATTAGAAAAATATCTTGAATGGTGGAACAGCTTCCCTGAAAAGGTAAAAGAAAGGATAAGTAAGGCATGGGGAAATCCACCAGGAGAAGAGATGAATGGTGTTCCTGCTGCAATGGTATATGATGGAAAGATAGTGGTGACCGGAGTGAGATATGGAAATGCAGTTGTGTGCGTTCAGCCAAAAAGAGGATGTGCTGGTCCAAGATGTGATGGAAGGGTATGCAAGATACTTCATGATCCTGATGTCCCTCCACCACATCAATACCTTGCAACATATCGCTACTTAGAAAATGAGTTTGGAGCAGATGTCATAGTTCATGTTGGAACGCATGGAAATCTGGAATTTCTTCCAGGAAAAGGAGTAGGACTTTCAGAATCATGCTTTCCTGATCTTTCTATTCACGAGATCCCTCATCTTTACATCTACAATGCAGACAATCCACCTGAAGGAACAATTGCAAAAAGGAGAAGTTATGCTGTTCTTGTAGATCACATGCAGACAGCAATGACAGAAAGTGGGCTTTATGAAGGACTTGAAGAACTTGAAAGATATCTGGATGAATATGAGAAGGCAAAGGTAAGTGAAAAGAGCAGGGCACATGAACTTGAGCATCTTATAATTGATCTTATAAAGAAGACAAATCTGGACAAAGAGATAAGACTCAAAGAAGAACTTCCTTTTTCTGAGATTGTAAGAAGGACACACGAAGTATTGAGCAGGATAAGAAATACGCAGATACAGGATGGAATGCATATATTTGGACAGATTCCTGAAGGTGAAAGAAGGATTGAATTCATAAATGCCATACTCAGATATGATTCAGGAGATGTTTCCTTAAGAAAGACAGTTGCTTCACTTATGGGACTTGATCTAAGAAAGCTTCTTAAAGATCAGGGCTCTTTTGATCCTTATTTTGGAAAAAGTCATGGAAGGATTCTTGAGGAGATAGATTCCATAAGCAAGCTTATAATAAAAGAGATACTGAATGGTTCTTCAGATGGAAAACTTAAGGAAAGATGCAGGAAGATCCTTGGAGAAAGGCTCAGAAATGAAGAACATCTTGAAAACATAGAACTTATAAGAGAAAAGGTTCTTGATCTTAACAGAAGGATTGAACAGTCAAAAGAGATAGAATCACTCCTTCACGGTTTTGATGCAGGATACATCCAGCCAGGTCCATCAGGTCTTATTACAAGAGGAAGGGATGATGTCCTTCCTACAGGAAGAAACTTCTATAGTCTTGATCCAGAAAGAGTTCCTACAAAGGCTGCATACAGGATAGGAGAAAGACTTGCAAAAGCTACGATAGAGAAATACCTGAAAGAAGAAGGAAGATATCCTGAAAATGTAGCAATATACTGGATGTGCACGGATATTATGTGGTCTGATGGAGAAGGAATGGCAAAGATAATGAATCTTTTAGGAGTAAGACCAGTATGGCTTCCTAATGGGAAGGTAAAAGGATTTGAGATAATTCCTCTAAAAGAGCTTGGAAGACCAAGGATAGATGTAACTATAAGGGTGTCTGGTATTACGAGAGACAATTTTCCAAATTGTATAGAACTTATAGATGAGGCAATTCAGGAGGTTGCATCCTTAGATGAGCCAGAAGATATGAATTATGTAAGGAAGCATACTCTTGAACAGATGAAAGAAAAAGGATTTTCTTGGAGGGATGCAACCTTAAGGATATTTGCTTCAAAGCCAGGAACATACATGCCAGGAGTAAATCTTGCAGTATATGCATCTGCATGGAAGGATGAGAAGGATCTTGCAGATATATTTGTCTACTGGAATGGATATGCTTATGGAAAAGGGATATTTGGAAAAGAGCGTCACAGACAGCTCGTAGAAAATCTAAGGACAGTGGACATTACATTTAACAAGGTAGTTTCTGATGAATATGATCTTTTTGGATGCTGCTGTTATTTTGGAACTCATGGAGGACTTACGATTGCTGCAAGGACTCTTTCTAAGAAGAATGTAAAGGCTTATTATGGAGATACAAGGGATGCTGAGAATGTAGAAGTAAGGGATCTTGCTGATGAGATAAGGAGAGTTGTCAGGACAAAACTTCTGAATCCAAAGTGGATAGAAGGTATGAAAAGACATGGTTATAAAGGAGCAGGAGACATATCTCAAAGAATTGGAAGGGTTTATGGATGGCAGGCAACCACTCGTGAGGTAGATGACTGGATATTTGATGAGATTGCAGAGACATTTGTCCTGAATGAAGAAAACAGAAAGTTCTTTGAGAAAAATAATCCATGGGCACTTGAAGAAATAGCAAGAAGACTTCTTGAAGCAGCAGAAAGAGGACTCTGGAATGCAGATCCTGAGATCTTAGAAAAGCTAAGGTCATATTATCTTGAAATAGAGGGATGGATGGAGGAAAAGATGGGAGAGGTTGAAGGAGATTTTCAAGGAAGTGCAATAGACATTCTGACTCCAGAGGATGTTGAAGAATGGAAAAAAGTTATGAAGGAGGTCTTATGAAGATATTTCCGTTTACGGCAATTGTTGGACAGGATGACATGAAGCTCTGTCTTATACTGAATGTCATTGATCCTACAATAGGTGGTGTTCTTATTATGGGAGAAAAAGGGACTGCAAAAAGCACGACAGTAAGAGCACTTGCAGACCTTCTTCCTGAGATAGAAGTGGTAAAGGGATGCAGATTCAATTGTGATCCAAATGGTCCTTTTTGCACAGAGTGTCTTGAAAGGATAAAGGATGGAATAGAAGTAGAAAAAAGGAAGATGAGGGTCGTTGAGCTTCCTCTTGGAGTTACAGAAGACAGGCTCATAGGGACACTTGACATAGAAGCTGCTATAAAGAAAGGAGAAAGGAGATTTGAGGCAGGTATCCTTGCAGAAGCAAACAGAAATTTTCTTTATGTAGATGAGGTAAATCTCCTTGAAGATCACATAGTAGACCTTCTTCTTGATTCTGCTGCAATGGGAATAAATTATGTTGAAAGAGAAGGGATATCTTTTTCTCATCCAGCAAGGTTTATCCTTGTTGGAACGATGAATCCAGAAGAGGGTGATCTAAGACCACAGCTCCTTGATAGATTTGGACTTTGCGTAAGTGTAACCTCAATAAAGGATAAAAGGATGAGGATGGAGATACTTAAAAGAAGGACTGAGTTTGACAGTGATCCAGAAGGATTCATGGAAAGATGGAAGGGTGAACAGAAGAGACTTTCAGAAAAGATCATAAGAGCAAAAGAGAATTTAAAAAAGGTAAACATAGATGAAGAGATATTTTCTTTTGTTACAGAAATAACGACTTCTCTGAGTCTTGACGGACACAGGGCAGACATAGTTCTTATAAAAGCAGCAAGGGCATATGCAGCATTCAGTGGGAAAGATGAGGTGGAAAAAGAGGATGTAAAAAAAGTAGTAAACTTTGCAGTGAGACATAGACTAAAAAGACTTCCGTTTGAGGACATAAGAAAGGAGGAAGAAAAGCTTGAAAGGATCGTATCAAGTATCTGACCTGAGCTTTTCAGGATTTGTTAACTCAGAAGACGCAAAACTTTCTCTTATCCTAAATGCAATAGATCCTCTGTGTGGTGGTGTGATAATTATAGGAGAAAAAGGATGTGGAAAGTCTACGCTTATAAGATTGTTCAAAAAGATAGTTGATATTCCTTTTTTTGAACTTCCACTGAACATAACAGAGGAATCACTTGTTGGAGGAATAGATGTTGAAGAGACGATAAAAAAGGGAAAGAAGGTATTTAAGAAAGGAATACTTGGAAAGGCTCATAAAGGTATAGTATATGTAGAAGACATAAATCTGCTTCCACAAGAGATCCTTTCCATACTTTTTGAAACCCAGACAAGAGGACTAAACATAGTCCAAAGAGAAGGAATACAGATAGTAGAAAAAACAGAATTTGTTGTCATTGCTACAATGAATCCAGAGGAAGGAGATCTTTCTTATCATTTTCTGGACAGATTTGGTCTTTGTGCTTATGTGAGGACAATAAAGGATAAGGAGGAAAGGAAAAAGATAATAAAAAGTGTCCTTTTTGGAAAAGGCTTCAGTGAAGAAGAGATAAAAAGAAGGATAAAAGAAGCAAGTGTATTTAAGAAAGATGTAAAAGTTCCAGAGGATATTCTCTCTTATATGGAAGACCTTCTTCTGAAAGATGGAATAAGCTCACACAGAGCAGATATCTCACTTTTTTATGCATCAAGGGCTTATGCAGCATATCTTGGACAGAGTGAAGTAAGAAAAGAGCATGTGGATAAGGTTTATCCTCTTGTAGTATCTCACAGGATTTCAAGAAGCTTTATGAAAGAGGAGGAGAGGGTAGAAGAAAAAGAGGAAAAGCAGGGGTATGAAAAAAGGGAAAAGGGAAAAGGAAAAAGTGGAGAAGCAAAGCCAAAGGAAAACAAAAAGACTGATAAAGAAATGCCTGGATTTTCTGATGTAGAAAAGATATTTCCTGTAGGAGAGACATTTAAGGTAAAAAGGCTTTTTTTTAGAAAAGACAGGATACTGAGAAAAGCAGAAGGAAGAAGGACAAAGACAAGGACAGAAAAAAGATCTGGAAGGTATGTAAGATACATACTCAGGGATAATGGAGACATAGCAATTGATGCAACTATAAGGGCTGCTGCACCTTATCAAAAAAGGAGAGGAGCATCTTCAGGGATTATAATAAAAGATGAGGATCTAAGATTCAGGCAAAGGGAAAAGAGGATGAGTCATCTTTTTCTTTTTGTTGTTGATGGATCAGGATCAATGGCAGCAAAAAGAAGGATTGTTGAGGCAAAAGGAGCAATAAAGTCTCTTCTTATGGACTGTTATCAGAGAAGGGACAGAGTAAGCATGATCCTTTTTAGAAAAGACAGGGCAGAGGTTGTTCTTCCTCCAACAAGCAGTTCTGAAATAGCCTTAAAAAAACTAAAAGACCTTCCAACAGGAGGTGCAACTCCACTCAGTGCAGGGCTTTTTGAAGCATATAAGCTTATAAGACAGCTTGTCCTGAAAGATAGAGAAATAAGGATAGTCCTTTTTATTATTACAGACGGAAGAGCAAACAGGACGATAAAAGGAGAAGATCCACTGGAAGAAGTAAGGAATATATCATATGGAATAAGTTCATTCCCTCAGGTAGAAACAGTAGTAGTAGATACAGAGGATAGTGGAATTTTGAGTATGGGGATGTGTAAGAGATTGGCTTCTTTTTTGAATGCAAAGTATATAAGAATAGAAGATCTGAAGGAAGAGGTTTATGAAAGAAAGTTGACATAAAAAAATTTTTTGATTAAAAGACAAAAAAGTCTGGCAGGAAGCCAGACTAAGGTTTAACAGAAAAAAAGCCAGGAAGGCTTTGGGCATGAAGCCCAAGCTTTCCTGGCTTTTTATTTAAAGGAGGTAAGAAAGATGAAGAGATACATTTTTGTGATCCTGATTATTCTTGCTTATAGCAGTTTATGTTTTTCTCAGCAGAAGATTTATAAGATGAAGGAGATCATCGTTACTGCAACGAGAACAGAAAAGGAGATAGATAAAGCACCAGGAAGTATTTCAGTAATAAAAGAAGATGAGATAAGAAGATTAAAGATAGATGCAATTGATGAGGCAATGAAGTGGTATGTTGGAGTATTTGCAAAAAGGTCAAAAGGTCTTATGGATGCCATCCCTTCTGTTAAGCTAAGAGGACTTCCAGGACAGTATAGGACCCTGATAATGATAGATGGCATCCCTGTAAATTCTGGATATGCAGGAAGTGTTTATCTTAACAATATTCCTATAGATAATGTAAGCAGGATAGAGATCACCCGTGGTCCAATGAGCGCTCTTTATGGTGGAAACAGCATGGGAGGAGCAATAAATATCATAACAAAGACCCCAGAAAGGTTCTTCTTTGATGTAAGTTCTGGATATGGAAGTGATACACACTGGAGATACAGGATAAACATTGGAGATAGATTCTTTGATAGGGTGAGTCTAAGTATTGGTCATGAAAGAGAAGAGACAAATGGATATCCTACATGTCTTGTAACAAGACCAATAAAAACAGGAACAGGAACACTTCTTGGTGGTTATCTTACGCATGACTATAAAGGAAGGGAGAGATGGGTAATTGGAGACAAAGGAGACAATACTGCAAAAAGATGGAATACATATGCAAAGCTTTTTGCAGAAATTACAGAAACAGGAAAGCTTACACTTTCTTTTCAAAAAGGATTTCACAGATATGATTATGACGAACCACATACATTTTTAAGGGATCAAAGTGGAAGACCTTCATATAAGGGTTATGTGGATATAGGTGGTGGAAAAACAGCAAAGGCAGATCCAAAATATTATGTCTATTATTCAGGAGAAGGAGAAAAGGAGTGGTATTATATAGCAGCAATTTATGAGGACATATTTGGTCCTTTCCACTTTATAGGAAAGACAGCATATCAGAGATGGAATAGCTGGTATACATCTGCTTATCCAAAATCGGGTCAGGGATTTTATGATGCAAAAGGAAAGTTTTCTGAAGGAAACAGCTATTCCTGGTTTACTGATCTTCAGATCTCATTCAGCCCTTATTCCTCACATACAATTACAGCTGGATTCTATTTTAGATACGACAATTATGACGGAGACGACTCATATCTTCCATATTACAGAGATGAGGACACAAGAGGAGAAAAGCTTCTTGATATAGGGGGAAAGGCAAGATTCATATCATTTTATGGACAGGATGAATGGAATATCTTGAAGAATCTCATACTTTATACAGGAATAAGGATTGACTGGTGGAGGGCATATGATGGCTATTCAAGTGATTATGGAGACTTTGATGAAAAGGAGGACTACTGTATAAGCCCAAAGTTTTCTGCTGTATTCAGTCCATTTAAAGACACAATCCTTAAGGCATCTATTGGAAGGGCATTTCGTGCACCAAATCTGTATGAACTTTACAGGACATGGACAGGAACATGGGGAACTTATCACTCAAATCCTGACCTTGATCCAGAAACTCTCTGGAACTACGAAGTAAACATAATTCAGTATCTTTTTTCAAGAAAGGTAAAGATTCAGGGAACATATTTTCATACAGACATAGATGACCTTATATATAGCTACTGGGAAGGAAGAGATAACTATAAGGAAAATATTGCTGAGGCAGAGATAGATGGATATGAGATAAGTCTTGAGATAGTTCCTTTAAGCTGGATCAAGCTTTATGGAAACTACACATACTATGACACAGAGATTACGGAATCTGATAAAAGACCCGAGCTTGAAGGAAAAGAATTTGCTGGAATACCAACAAGTATGGCAAATGTAGGAGCAGACATATCTTACAGGTGGATAAGGACGAGTATCTTTGCTCAATACATTGGAAAGATATACAAAAGTGACCTGAATGATGACATCCCTGATGTATATGGTGGATATACAAGAAGATACTGGATATGCGATGCAAAGATAAGTCTTTTTCCTTTAGAAAAATGGGAGATATCTTTTTCTGTAAGAAACATATTTGATGAGGACTATTGGGAATATTACAGAGGAGATGGAAGGACATATTTCGTAGAAGTAAGATACAACTATTAGTCTTTCTTCTCATAGGAAAGATCTGTCTTGCTTCTTCCTTAGTCGTCAAAGACAAAAGAGGGAAGAAAATAAAGGTAAGTGTTCCTGTAAGAAGGGCAGTGATAGTTATAAGCTATGAGCTTATTCCTGCCCTGAACATATGGGATCAGGTAGTAGGTGTATCTTCATGGGCAAATGATGTCTGTGGAATATACAGGGCTTTTGTTCACATGAGAAGAGATCTGAAAAAAGAAGAGGTAGGGGCTGGAATAAGTCTGAACATAGAACAGATCCTTAAGCTAAATCCTGACCTTATAATAACATGGGATTATAACAGGGAAAGTATAAGGTTCTTGGAAGAAAAAGGTCTTAAGGTAATAGCAATATATCCTGAAAGTATAAAGGAGCTGTATGATGTAATAAGGATGCAGGGAAAGATATTTGGAAAGGAAAAAAGGGCAGAAAGGGTCATAGGTGAGATGGAAAAAATTTTTGGGCTTATAAGAAAAAGGGTTAAGGGAATAAGAAAAAGGAAAAAAGTGATTCATTTAGGAGGAAAACCAACGAGGGTATCATGTGGTATTGGTCTGACAGATGAGATAATAAGGCTTATAGGGGGTATAAATCCTGCAGGAGTTATAAAGAAAAGATATGCAGATGTTTCCATAGAGAGGATAATAAAATGGAATCCTGATGTGATATTCATATGGGGTGCAGCAGGATATGATGAGAAGTGGATATATGGAAATTCTCAGTTCAGATTTATAAATGCTGTAAAAAAAAGAAGAGTATTTAAACTTCCAGAATGGTCAACATGGTCTCCAAGACTCTCTCTTATTGCACTTTACATGGCAAAAAAGACATATCCTGATGTCTTCTCAGACATAGACTTTGAAAAGGTTGCAGACAGGTTTTACAGATCTGTTTTTGGAATCTCTTTTTTTGAAGTAGAAAAATATGAAAGACATTAAAAAAGCACTAATTCTTATTTCTCCAATTTTTGTGGGCTTAGGAGCTCTTTTTTTTGGGGCATACAGTATAGATCCACACCTTGTAGGAAAGATCCTTATAAATGAAATAATTCACCTTTCTGATCTCAAAGACACTCCAGAAAAGGCAATTGTTCTTGACATAAGACTTCCAAGAGTTCTTCTTTCAGCAACTGTTGGAGCATATCTCTCAGGATCAGGAGTTGTTCTTCAAGCAGTATTCAGGAATCCACTTGTTGATCCGTTTATACTTGGAATAAGTGCTGGTGCTGCATTTGGCTGTTCCATTACAATAGGATTCCTTTCCTTTTTTCCTATCCAGATTATGGCATTTCTTTTTTCACTTGTTGCTGTTTTTTCAGCTTACATAATAGCAAAAACAGGAGGAGATGTTAGCAGACTTTCACTTGTCCTTTCAGGTGTTGTTGTTTCTGCTTTTTTTACAGCACTTGTATCCATAGTAAAATTCCTCGTAGATCCTCATAAGCTCCAAAGTATAGTCTACTGGCTTATGGGAAGCTTTTCACTTTCTAACTGGAGATATTTTAAAATCTCCCTTCTTGGTCTTCCTGCCATCTTTCCTCTTTTTCTTATGAGATGGCGTCTGAATATAATAAGCATGGGAGATGAAGAGGCAAAAGCACTTGGGATTGATGTAAAAAAAGAAAGGATCATATTTATTCTTCTTTCAAGCTTTCTTGCAGCAATAGCAACATCTATCTGCGGGATAATAGGATGGATTGGTCTTATGGTCCCTCATCTCGTAAGGATGATTGTAGGACCAGATCACAGAGATCTTTTTCCATTAAGTCTTACCTTTGGAGCATCTTTTATGATAGCTGCAGATACATTTTCAAGAACAATAACGAGATTTGACATCCCTGTAGGAATAATAACAGCACTTAGCGGAGCACCTTTTTTTGTTTATCTTATGAGAAAGACAAAAAGAGAGGTCTGGAGTGCTTGAAGTAAAGGATCTTTATTTCAGATACAGAGGAGAAAAAAAGGATACACTCAAGGGAATAAGCCTTAAGGCTGAAAGAGGAAAAGTTACTGCTGTCCTTGGACCAAATGGATCTGGAAAGTCAACACTTTTTAAGTGCATATGTGGAATAGTAGATGACTTCAGGGGAGAAGTAATTATTGATGGGACTTCTTTGAAGAAGATGTCTTTTAGAAAAAGGGCAAGACTTATTTCATTTGTTCCTCAAGGTCATAATCCACCTTTCTCATACACTGTATTTGATGTGGTCCTTATGGGAAGAGCAAGCTATGTAGGAATGTTTTCTTCTCCTAAGAAGGATGACATAAAGATGGCAGAAGATTCTATGAAAACTGTAGGGATATATCACCTGAAGGATAAGGCTTATACTGAGATAAGTGGAGGTGAAAGACAGCTTACACTTATTGCAAGAGCACTTGCACAAAAAGCTCCTGTTATGATACTTGATGAACCTGTAAGTCATCTTGACTTTAAAAACCAGCTAAAAATATTAAATCTTATAAAAAGGCT
>Ga0190367_1000741_pt1 | contig 21587 bp, 26 predicted proteins | sample 4872181011_MG_FD_171838 | JGI IMG/M metagenome (GOLD analysis project Ga0190367, IMG submission 171838) | Hydrothermal vent microbial mat bacterial communities from Southern Trench, Guaymas Basin, Mexico - 4872-18-10-11_MG | ecosystem: Environmental > Aquatic > Marine > Hydrothermal vents >...
GCAGCATACCAGGCCAAGTGTACATGGTGTAGGTAACCAGCTAGTCCAAGGGTGGCGAGCATATAACCTAGTTGGGAAATTGTCGAGAACGCCAGAAGCTCCTTAATGTCTAATGATACTATGGCCATAGTAGCAGCGAACATTGCAGTGAAGGCGCCTACAGTAGCTGTAGTGGATAGAAATGCTAGTACTTCATAGGGTTCTAGAGGGTGAACTCCCATAAGTCTGGGGTAGAAGAATAGAAGGGTCTCTATTCTAGCCACTAGGAATACTCCTGCCTTAACCATAGTGGCTGAGTGCAGTATAGCACTTACCGTAGTGGGGCCTTCCATTGCATCCTTAAGCCATACATGGAGGGGGAATTGAGCAGATTTTCCTATAGCTCCACCAAGTGCCAATAACAGTATAGTATTCAGTACAGGCTTTAAGTAGTGGACATGTTTAATCAAATCTATATACTCTAGACTATGAACATGCATAGCTATCATTGCTATACCGGCCAGGAACAATACATCTCCTAAACGTGTTGTTACAAATGCCTTAATACCACCTTTTGATGCTGCTGGTCTCTCATACCAATGTCCTATTAGCAGACAGGAACATAGACCGACTATCTCCCAGCCCAGATAAAGCGTAAAGAAATTGCCCGATAGTACTAGTAGTAACATGCCACTAATAAAGAGGAGCATCATCGAGTAGTACCTTATCAACCTCTTATCTCCGTGCATATATCCCTTGGAGTAGAGAAGGACTAGACATCCTATTAATGTCACTATAAAACTCATCAGTACGCTTAGTAAGTCTACTAATAGGTTTATTCCTAATCCCTCTACTGGTACATTAAAGAATATTTTCTCTCCATGTAACTTAACGAACTTGTACTCCATACCCCTATGAACCATCTCAATAAAAGCAATCAAGAGCATAATAGAAAGTACTAGATCTATAAAACCTGTTACTATGGCTACGAATTCTCCGTACTCTCTTCTAAATAGCTTACTTAGTACTATGATTATCGGAATGGAGAGTAATGGTACACCAATTAGTGCTATGACTATGATGTCTAAGGGCATGTAGACCCCCCTATAAACACTACTATCGATTTAAAAAAGTTGGTAATATACCTATGTAATGTAATTGTTCTAACTAAGGAAAGAACTGTAGGAATATCCATGGTGCTACACCACCTACCAGTAGTAGTAATACTAGCAAGAACATGGGAATCAGCAACTTATATTCTAAAGGTGGCATTTTACTAACCTCTTCAGAAGGAGGTTCTATGAATATGTGCTGGAGTATTTTTATACAGTATGCTGCAGCAACTACGAAGAGTGCTGCTGCTATTGTAGCCACTGCTACTATCGCTGGTTTTTGAGTATTAGCTAGTGACGAAATCACCATGAATTTAGCTAGAAAACCAGCTAATGGAGGAACTCCAAGTAGGGACATGAGGCTTATAGCTAGGATTATAGCTACCGATGGGCACTTTCTAACCAATCCTTTAGCATTATCTAATGTATAAATCCCATGTTCTTCAAGAATTCCTATAGCTAGAACAGAGGTGGCTAAGGATACATTACTCATCAGTATGAAGTATGCTAGTGGAGCAGCATTGTGTACTTCCATTCCGAGAGGTAGTCTCTTGAATACCATAAGTAGAAGTATCGTCAATAGGATGTATCCCGAATCAGCCACAGCACTATAGCCTATAATCCTCCTTAGCCTACTTTGCGTGAAAGCGCAAGTCTCACCTAGTAGTATTGAGCTAAGAGCTATTAATGATAAAAGAACCACTATTGATGGAACGCCCAGTATCTCAGGTGTAGAAATAGTGGATATGGCACCGAAGACTCTAGATAGAGGGTACATTATACTTACCTCTAAAAGCAGTACCATCAGTGCCAGAGACCAGTATCTAGCACCAGTATATACGTCTACTAACCACATGTAGAATGGAAATGCACCCATTTCTATAATCAAACCAGAGAGTATTAGAGCACAGGCAGTTATAGCTAGAGATGCGCTTTCCCTACTGAGTTCTCCTAGTCCTTTATGAACCATGTCAAAGTTTAGTAATTCCATGGGTAAGGCGCTTTCATATGCATATGAGAGAGCTACATATAGTACACCGATACCAGCTGTAAGGAGTAGCGAGGAGAGAGCTGTCATCAAAACCATCTTAATTAGAGATTCTGATTCCAATCTCCTAGCCTTATATGCTATCAATCCTAATGAACCTATAGCTACTCCCTCCCATAGAATGACTAGAGTAACCATGTTATAGGTAGTTGCCATTGCAAATATTATTGCAATCAACATGAAGACTAGACTAATGTAATTGTTAAGTCTCCTCAGCTCATTGAGTTCAGACCTAGCGATAAACTGGAGGAGCACCAATATCGATGTAATAGAGATAGCGAGGGACACATAGTATGATAGAGCATCAGCACAGAATAGGTTCATGAGTTCCTCGAGTACCAGAGCGTTTCCATGCTCTGTGTTCAGATAAATATGAAATGAGTATAACAATACAACCATGATTATACTATAAGATGAGATTATTAATGCTACTCCTACCTTCCTGCTCTTGCAAGTGCTATTCCAAAGAGAGTAGTGTAATACGGCAAGAGCTAACGATACTACTGCTGCTGGTATGGGCGAAGCTATTATCATGCTTTCCTACCCCTTTAACTCCGATAGTTTATCTATTTCAATCCTTCCCATTTTCTTAAATAATACATAGATCACTGCTATGAGTACACCTAAGATTCCACTATCTACGGCCACTAACACTACCAGGTAAGTCTGAGCTGCTCCTATGTTCGATATACTGTTCAGAGATAACGATAGTAGTGATGCTATGAATATTAGAGAGAGTCCTAGTACTTCAAGACACATGAGTATTTTGACCCAGTTTCTACTTGAGAGTATTCCGTATACAGATATAGCAGTTAACACTACTAGACCCGCTAGGTATACATTAACATAGGTCAAATCTTCTCCCCCTCCCTAATGATTAACCTCATGGTAAATGCGGTTACCACAATGAAAAGGCCGTGTGCAAGTAACAGAACCGAGACAAAGGGATCTAGACTCCATGAGAGTTGAGGAGGATGAATTGGCCTTACTAATATTGGCAGTATAAGCACTAATAGAACCAATCCTATCACTAACGGTAGTATATAACTCCAAACCCCTCTTTCACGAGTTTCAATATACATCATCGGGGATATAGCAGCTAGTGCTACAAACGTACCAAGTGTTATAGATAGAGCTACTATAGCCAAGACAGGGAGATTAGTGTGTGCTATAGCGATACACATGAGTACTGTGCATGCTAGAAATCCTATTAATGCTCTCTGTAGCCTTCTGCTTATTACTGCATATAGTAATGATACAATTGAGAATACAAACACAATCACAGAAAATATGAGGTCTACGGGGTTCATATTATCACCCTAACCATACAGACTACTAGGACTAATAGCAGTGATAGTGGCAACACTTTCCTCCAGAAGATATCCAGGAGATCTTGAATTCTCAGTCTGGATGTAGAAGCCTTTATTGAGAAACCCAGTATAGCTACAAGTATAGTTTCTATTAGAAGTATTATAGCATATACCGCCTCACTTAACAACATTGGTAGCTTAGGAGGTATACCCACAAATATAGCTGATGCTAGTGCAAAGGCCCTAAACAACATCATATCTCTAGCCAAGTGAAGAAGAGCCAACTTCCTCCCGGAGACTTCAGTTAGGTATCCAGCCACTACTTCCTGTTTAGCCTCAGGTATATCGAAGGGATCTCCTTCTATCTCTGCCAGTGCACCTATTATGAATATAACCATAGCAATATAGTGTGGAATTATTGATATAGGTCTAGATCCCAGTGCTGACCATATTCCTTTAGAAATACTAGTTATGGAGAGAGTCCCTGTCTCTATAGCCGGTATTAGAGCCGTGAGTATGAGTACTATATCGAAACCTATCACCTGCATTACTAATCTAAGTGCACCAACTCTAGTAAATGGGCTAGCGTAACTCCAGCCCAGTATAAATATAAGGGCGGCTGTAATTGAGGCTAATAATATCGAAACCAGGAGATCTCCCTCAAAACATATTATCGCTTGTCCTGTGAAGGGTACGAAGAATAAGTTGAATGTAGCTAGCGATACTACTAATACTAGCGATAAATCTACTATAAGTTCATCCGCCCCTCTTGGGATGATATCTTCTTTAGAAAGTAGTTTTATGAAGTCTGCAAGTGGCTGTAGTATTCCTTGAGGACCCGTGTACGTAGGTCCTACTCTACTCTGCATGTATGCTACACACTTCCTTTCGAGCCATTCTATTATTAGTGAGAGCAGTCCTATGAATAGTACACCAGGGAATATCAGTATCTTGAATAATAGGTCTATCATAGTGTTCACCTCGTTAGAATATAGCTGGCTATAAGGGCTAGAACTATGTATATCACTAAGATAACTCTCAGCATAAGCTCTGCATATACCATAGTGGGCATGGAGAACGCTATTAGCAATGGTACTGTTTCCAGTACTGAAAATAAGAGTACATATCTAAAGAAGGTAGTTGTAATAGTATCTGGAGCAACTATTTCGTCTTCACCACAAGCATAGAACTTCCTCTTTTCAGTACTATCCTTACCCCTAGCCGAGAGCTTAAGGGCAGTAATGTAGATCAGTACTATAGTCATTACAACTAGTAGAAAGCTCAAAGCTATTATTACACTCATCATGACCCCCATAGTAGTTAAAATTAGTGTTATTAAGTTTACTTCTCGGTATACCGATAGATGACCCTGTAGATTTTTATAATATCGTAAAAATTCCTAAGATATCATACTTCAGGTTTTTAATAGAATAAATTTAAAACTCTATTGAGTCTTAGTATTCTACCTCCTTTGCCACCTCTACGATCATTCTAAGCTTATCTATCGCTATTCTATAATCCAAAATAGGATTAGATGTAGCCCCTTTAAGACCTCCAAGACCACAGTCGGGTTTGATCATTAGTAACCTCCTACCATATTTATTCAATCCCGACTTTAGAAGGGACAGTACTTCCTCTTTTCTCTCTACAGTGGCTTTTTTCGAGGAGAGACATCCAAAGGCTATGAACTTGTTATGAGATTCTAATATCTCGACATCGTAGTTCTCCAAGTTCTCGGGCGAGTCCGCGAATTCATGGTCTAGTACTTCGATACTCTCTAAATTGAGTAGTATTTCAACTAGGCCTTTAGAAATTCTTCCGCATACATGAATTCCTCGGAGTGCATGAATTCTCTCGAAAATCCTATCCAAACCGGAGAGTATATCCTCAGGCTTGTAATTAAATAGTAATTTTCTAGCTCCTACAATCGTACCTAATATAGGTTCATCAAGGACTAAAAAATCATAGCCGAGTTTCTTAAACGCTAGTGCAAAATTCCTTACGAGATCTACCATGAGCTCCAGAGTCTGTCTTTTCCTCGAGAGTAAGCTACTCATAAAAGATGGTCTTTTAATAAATATTTTAGATGCTAGAGTAAACGGCCCTGTTATAGGGGCTCTTAATCCCTTTATATTGCCAATACTCATACTTGAGACTAACTTAGCTATTATTATACTCTCCTCAGGTACGTACTCCTTTACATCTATATCTACAGGCTCCTCTTGTAGTAGAAAGTAGAATCCTCCCCGCTTACCAATAACATGTTGTTTTAGAAGTGGTTGTAGGAAGATATCTATGAATCCCCTAAGCTGAGGATATGGAGGATAGTCTATTCCTATGCTTACCATATCTAAGAAAGCCTTAGCTACATTCACTCTTGAGTATTCCAAAGGAAGAGAGCCTACATGAGTCGTGTACAAGCTTTACCCCTTACTTATCTTGAGGCTGAGCTTATAATTTATTTGAACCTCCTCATCTTCATATCCCCTCTTTTTGGAGGTTTTCTCCTTCTCGCCTCACCTTCTAATTGTTACGTAACATAGTTCTTTTGTAACTTTTGTATTCTTTTAGTAGAAGTAATGTTTAAGCATTCCTATCCTAAGTAACTAATAATCGAACCTGATGAAGTCCCGAGGATGATGAGCCTAGAATGGCTCCTAGATTACCCGAGATTAGCGGGGTTTAGGGATAGAAAGTAAAACAGCTCCTCAGTAAGCTCGAGAAGAAGCTGAATCTCCTGAGTCCAAGAGCATTAAGGAGTTCATTGTAGAGCACGAATCACAGGTGGTATTCATCTATTAAGTAAAAGTTTAAATCCCGTAGGTGAGTATGGATATTGACAGATCATTGCTGGAGGCTAGAAACAATTTGAATTGGAAGAGATTGGAGGAACTCAAAGAGAAGCTTTTAAAAGATGACAATATTTTGCTAGCATATCTCTTCGGATCCATGTCCAAATCAAAAGGTTATCCCGGAAGTGACATAGACATCGCAGTACTATTAAGAGATAACTCGTGGCCCTCCATTAGTAGGCTAATAGATAGCCTAGGTCTAGGCGAAAGGCTGGACATAGTGGATTTACCTCAGGCTGATCCTCTCCTAAAGTATAAAATCGTCTCTACGGGAATCAAACTCGTTGATAAGGGTGATTATGAGAAGAGGCTACTATTAGAATTGTTTGAGAATTCACGAGGCACTTGACGTAGCGAACTCATACTTAAACGGATCTTTAAATCCATCCGTGAACAGAGAGGTTATTGCAAGGAAGCTCATGGCATTAGACGAGGAGGCACGTATCCTACGCGACCATATCCTCAATAAGGAAATCGATGAAGTAATTGAAGATCCACTACTAATCAGGGTATTAAGAGATTCGCTTAGAGTAGCAATAGAGTCGATACTCGATATATGCAAACACCTCGTGGCAACCCTAGCACTAGGAATTGTCAGAGAATACAAAGATTTTCCATTAAAGCTCTCTGAGGCAAACTTAATGGATGAAAAGTTAGCCGATAAGCTCGCCGACTTCATTAGACTTAGAAACATAATACTTCATAGATACACGGAGCTCAACTACATAATATTATATTAGTAAAGCTAGAGAACTCATCAAAGAAACCATACCATCCTTTAAAACATGGCTATCAAAGATCTTAAAAGAGAAGACCTAAGCCGCAAAATACTGCTTTAAAGTTAAGCTTTACTACTATTTGAAGTATCCTACCAGCTAGGTGCATCCTTAAGATCTATTCCATGGTTTAGCTTATTGAACCTACTTTTATAAGCTTCTCAATATCCTAAAACTTAGGTGTTGTAATGCATGGAACCCTTTAACTTGGAATACTACTCAAAGCTAGCTGAAGAGAACAGACGCAGATTGGAGAAGACCTACAATTTTGAGGAAGGTGATAGGGTACCAGTACTCATAGGAGTCGGAGGACCCTACTACGCTAAACTCTTTGGATACACATTACTAGATTACTACACTAACCTAAGCGTAATGTTAGAAGTTCAAATAAAGGGGATAAAGTGGAGATTGACCTGGCTCAAAGATGACCTTTCACATATAGGGGTTGGTCTAGATCTAGGTAGTATTGCTGAGGGTATAGTCTTCAACTGTAAGATAATGATGCCTGATGAGAATAATCCCTGGAAAAGTCCTTGGATAGTTCCCTGTATAACGACGCTAGAGGATATTGATAGGTTAGAAGTACCTGATCCAAGTAGTAATAAGAGGATAAAGGAGTACTATAATAAGCTGGAAAAGTACAGAAAACTCGTTAAAGAACACTATGGTAACATCCCAGTAGGAGGGGGATTACAAATACACCCTCCTATATCAGCAGCAGGATCACTTCTAGGAACTCAGAGACTCTTTAAGTGGATATACAAGTATCCTAACGAGGTACATAAGCTTCTTAGGAAGCTCTATGAAACCTTCATAGTACTCCAAGAGTACTACTATGAGGTGACGGGCTCAGAGAGAGGATCCTTAGGCCTGTGCGATGATCACTCTGGCTATCTGAACAGAAAACTGTATGAGGAGTTTACATTACCCTATAATTTGAAGCTATATGAACTATATGGTAAAAAGTATAGATCTCTACACATGGATTCTAGAATGGAGCACATCATGGATATAATAGTAGACGTATACAAGGTTAATAGTGTAGACGTAGGCGTGGATAACGACATTAGAGTTATAGCGAGTGGTTTTAAGAAAAATAGAGTAGTATTTCAGGGAAATGCCGACTGGAGGGTATTATTAAAAGAGTCTTTAGAGTACGTAGAACTAGAAGTGGAAAAGTGTATATATTATGCAGCTCCTGGAGGAGGATACATATTTGATAACGGTGGAGAGACATATATAGGAGTCTCTCCCGAAGCACTGAAGTATGAAGTAGAGTATGCTAAAAGAGTTGGACAATACCCCATAAGAAAAGAGAACTTCAAGTACTTAGATAAGATAATTCGTTCTGATACTAAGAGAGCCTGTTAGTGTGTTGTTTTTCGCCTTTTATTCTCTAGCTCTAATAGTAGATCTCTTTCTTCTACCCTTCCTCTAGGACTAAGTTCACGAAAGATCTGTGCTTGAAATCTATATACCTTCGTTTCCACATCAAGCCATGCGTCTGGTGGTAAAAATGCCTTCATACAAGTTTGACTTAAGAAGGTTTCTTCATCCCATAGATACTCTACTGGAACCTGGGGTAAGAGTAATCCTGAGAATGGTCCACTCTCCACCATTAGCCCATGAACACCAACTTTAATCATCTTTGGATATTCTCTGGGAGAAACTCCCTTAATGAGTTCCATAGGAGATAGTATGGATATTTCAAACACTACTGTCTCCAATTCTTCTACTCCAAGAGGAGGAAACCTAGGGTCCTCTGTTGCAGCGGCTATAGCACTATTTATCAATGCTGTGAGTACATTTACATATCCCCGTGGATAACCTATACATCCTCTTAACTCCAATCTGTTCATTTCATAGTATTTCTCGATAGTAGTAAAGATACCATAGGTATCCTTAGTAAGCTTTTCAGGAGCATCTAGAGGAGGACTTATCATTTTTTTCCTCTTTACGTATTCTTCAACAGCTTTTCTAGCTAGCTTAACAAGATATTCTCCTTCTTCTATTGTATAGGGTCTGAATTTCTCTACGACTTCCATAGGCTATTTCTTACATCCCTAACATACTAATAAGTGTTCATCTAGTAGAGACTATGAAAGACTTTAATGTAGATACTTGAACTAAGGTAATATAAACGATAGGATAAGTGTTAATATAGAACTTCATAAAGACAGATAATCAGTCTAATCGAGGGTCATCATACTCAGTTTTCAACGCCCTCATCACTGTTCAATTTAAATTACTGGGGTAATATAAGCCTTTTATTCCTAACTCGTGGGGAGGATCTAGAGTAATCTTCTTCAACTAGGATTTGAGCTGGACAAATGGAGTTAGAGATAGAAAGGTAAAATTGCAGTCCTACATTATGGAATCTCTATACTTGCTTTTCAAGTGTAGCTGAAGCTTTTTCTTTTACTGATTTATAATGAATTAAATATAAAATATGTGACGAGTAGTACATTACTTAGAGTTACGTATGTGCATAGTCGGTCCTGGGGTCTACCGTATTAGTATTAATGATTATAGGCACTGGATTTGTAGAAATCCAAATAAATATTACAGGCGATAGTTAGTAGTGATGAACTATTTCGAAGTGAGGATAGATCAGGAGAAATGCATAGGGTGTATGTCGTGTGTAGCTGTTTGTCCAGAGGTATTCGATATAGATGAAAATGAACAGAAGGCTATTATTAAGGAAAAATACAGAAAGTCATCACAAGAACTTACTATAGGCATAGTACCTAGTAGTATCCTAGACTGTATCAAAGATGCTGTAGAGACGTGTCCTGTATCGGTTATAACAATGATCGAACTTAAGGAGGAACAAGATCTTGAGTAGGGTAATAGTTGAAGCTGTAGGTAGTATAGCAAACCTAGGGTGTATGTTCGATCTTGCTGGAATGGCCATACCAGTATTCAGGGATAGAGTAATTATCAGTGAAAATAGTAGAAAAGGACTTGAGATAAGAGTAAATAGACTGGGAATTCCAGAAGGCAAACTCAATGTAGCATATCCAGTCATAGAGTCCTTTAGGAGATACATAGAGTATAATGACATAAAAGTAGAAGTGTACATAGATAAAGGAGTCCCTCTCGGAGTCGGACTAGGCTCTTCTGGAGCGACGGCGGCAGCTACTGCTGTAGCACTTAATGAGTTATTCGGAACAGGGCTATCCATAGGAGATCTAATAGCTCTAGCAGGAGAAGGAGAGAGAGCAGTAGCTGGAGAAGCACACTACGATAACGTCTCAGCATCCATATTAGGAGGAATAGTAATTGTAAATCCCAAGAATCCAAGAGAATTCTTTAGAGTAGAACCACATAATCTAGAGGTAGTACTATTCCTATCCAAGAGTAGAGGAGCTATGAAGACGAGGAGCATGAGACAAGTACTACCTAGAGGAATAGACCTTAGTACAACAGTTTATTGGAACTGGACAGTATCTAAATTCACCAGAGCTCTTATAGAAAACGACTTGAAATCCCTAGGAGAAGCTATAAGCGAAGGAGGAATAGTGGAAGAGATCAGAGCCAGGTACGTAGATAGCTACTGGGAGATCAAGAGAGCAGCGCTTGAAAGCGGAGCACTAGGCTTCAACATCTCTGGAGCCGGACCTTCGATGTTTGCAATATGTAGATCAGGCCAAGGCCACAGGGTACTACTAGAAGTAAAGAGGAGAATGAATGTAGAGGAGTACTTAGAACTACTAGTCACCAGTATCGATCTCCATGGTGCTAGAGTACTCTCGTAGGTCTATTACGGAAATGCTCTTCTACTTATCCATACATTCTTTTTAGAGTAGGATGATCTGGGATCCTCATCATAGCCCATAGAGACTGGAGATGTTAGTCTATGAAATATCATCTGGACTATCCTCATTCCCGGATATAATTTAACAGGAGTATCGCTTTGCGAGAATACTTCGAGGACTAAGGGCTTAGGCACCAACATGCCAGAGCCAGGGCTTACGAGCCCAGCAGCGTGTACTACTATTCCAAGCCTAGCAATACTACTTCTTCCCTCTAAGGTAGCCGCTAGGGACTTTGATATTGCGATCTTTTCGAGAGTATATGCGAGGACAAACTGTTTAGGCATAAGTATGAAAGGTCTACCTTTAGTCTCTATAATCTCCACAGCATTTTCAAGAGTATGGAAGTCATAGGGGTCTATCAGGGACTTAGATTTAAATATCACGAATTTATCCGATAGTCGTAGATCCACAGAACAGGGTCCTACGAGCTCGGTATTCAGAGGGTCTATTACTATCTCTTTCCTCTTTAGAGATTCCAATATATCGACATCAGAGAGTATCATGCTTCATCATGAGTAGCTTTAAACAGTATAAAATTAGTTTTCTGTACCTGGAAGGGCTACCAGTACTAGTGTAGGTCGAATCTAAAGAGAAAGCTTAAAAGATTTAATCCAATAGTATAGCTAGTGAGTGCCCCGGTAGCTCAGCTCGGTGGAGCGGCGGCCTTGTAAGCTAGAATGGAGGTCGAGAAAGCCGCAGGACCCGGGTTCAAATCCCGGCCGGGGCTCTAAACTATAAATATCCCTTTTGTTATGAGCCCTAGGGGTTTGAAGGACACCCTAAGTAAAATTGTTATAAAAATATCGTTTAACTAGGCTAATTTTCTCCAATTCATGATCTCTAATCCTCTTACTCTCTGGAAGTGTTCCTCATCACCAGTCACTATAATATAACCGTGTTCTTTAGCAGTAGTTCCAATTAACAAATCCCTTATGTTTATGGGTAAACCTATACTTTCGAGATATGCAATCTCTTTACCTGCACTCTCCGCTATTTTCTCATTTAAGTACAAAATTTCTAAACGTTCTATAAGTTTTCTCACAGCATCTATTTTCTCCTTCCTTTTAAGCTTATAAGCTCCCCAAAATAGCTCGAAAACATTAATGATTGTAGTTGCTAGAAAACCTTCTTCCTTAAGCTTTTTAATTACAGATATGGCACTGTTCTTTTTTCTTAAAAAGTCTATGAGAATATCTGTATCTAGCGCATACTTTTCCATTCGACCCATGCCTCCTTAATTCCCTTTAAAAATTCCTCTACGAATTCATCGCTTACATCTTCCCATGAGCCAGCTAATTCCATTAGATCTCCACTCTTTTTAACTAGCCTTAGGATGACATCAGAGAAGCTTTCACCGGGTCTCTTTTCTCTAACTAAAGCTTCATATGCTGCTAAGGATATAGTTATTGTCTTGGTGCCCATTTTCAAACCCATATAAGTGTATGCATGCACTTATAAATGTTCTATTAATCTTTAATCCATAGCAACTTAATAATTATACTTTCATCTAATCATCCATATATGATAGCTACCTTCACTAGTTAAAGAGGCTTCTCTAACAACCTTGACGTGGAATATAACTGTTCTATGTATCCAAGCATTAGTATTAATTCCCCTAGGAATAATTATGCTGAAGTATTCCCTAGAGCTGGAAAGAGCTAGGAGAACAATATACTAAAAATCTACCTAGTCCACCTCGTCTTTACTTCCCTAATGTTACGCATATACTATTCATAGCGATACTATTCTCTAGGTTTGCAGGAGCGATTTGGAGTGCATACAGGACTGATGAACTACTCAGAGAAGTATACGAGTATTGGAGGTTAAAGGCGGAGGAGTTAAGCTAGTACTCAAGTCCATGAAACCTCTCTAAATTTTATTCTTAAACTAAAGATCGACACCCCTAACAAGCTATGCTTTCGGGGTAAATTAAATTTGAGAAAGATGAGAAGGGATTATGGTTATGAGGCTTACATTCGTCTCTCTGGGATCTTAGAGGATGTTTCTCTTGAGTTTGCCCATCCCTTTGATGATGAAGAATTGTTGAGAGTTTCAAGAACCTTGATTTCTGTTGTTAAAAAATATTTGCCTGAGACCCTTTCATGCCAGACACTCTATTCTTACCTTTTTGAACAGATGATCGTAGGTGAAGGTAAGTGAATTCACTTCTCTATCACATAAAAGCTCACAATTCTCTTCTTCAAAAGAGGTTGGTACAAATCTACCCTTAACCACATAACATATGCAATCTCTGTCATAACCTTTCTCTCCAGTTCTTGATCAACACAATTTACAGTATTTCCTAGGCATACTTGATGTTATCTCCACTTCTTCTGAAACTATCATTTCACACTTCTCTTCCTCATAGTAAGAAGGAAAGATTCCACACAAGTCTAACGCTTTGATTATGGATGATCTAAAATGAAGTATCAAACCTATGACTACCAGGATGATCACAAGGTAAAGGAAGAATTTGAAAATCGTTTCAAGAGGCATCATTCTATTACCACCTTCCCTTCAGACTAGTTATAATATACTCCTAAAGATTTTGGCATCGTTATCGTACCTGCATTCCATAGGATTACATCTCTGTACTCCGATGGGAGTTCCGCCAAAACTTCCTTTTCTGAAGCACTTTCATCAATCTTTTGATGACTAATTCATAACAATACGTATCTTCTGAAACCCCTATTTCCTTTTCCAGTCTACTCACACATTCAAGAGCGATTTTCATGGCTACATCTTCAATCGTCAATCCAAGATATTGTGCATACTCTAGGAGCTTCATACTACTGAATTTGCCGTTTATATTTATTACTTAAAAAGGAAAAATTTATTAAAGGTACTGGAGGAAATCGGTAGAGTTAGGTGATTTAAGTGTCTGAAAGCCTTAAACCTAGAGAGAGATGGCTGGCGACTCTTAAACGTGAAAAGGTTGATAGGATTCCGATGGATTATTGGGCTACCAGAGAAGTTACCCAAATGCTTATGAAATATCTTAAATGTGATTCTGAAATAGAACTGTATGAGAAGCTTCACATAGATAAAGCTTTTCACGTAGGCCCTAAGTACACCGGTCCACCCTTACCCGAGAATACAAATATATATGGATGTGAATACAAACCTGTAAACTATAAAGCTGGCATATACTACGAGTGCATATCTCATCCGCTTGCAAAATACAAGTCTGTAAAGGAAATAGAAGAAAACTATGAGTGGCCTACAGTAGACCTTTTTGATTATTCTGTAATTAGAGAGCAAGTTAAGGATATAGAGGATTATCCAATAATTGGTGGAGGTTCTGAACCATTCCTAATATATAAACATTTGAGAGGAGAGATGCAGGCATACATCGATCTTATACGTCATCCAGAAATTGTTGACTATTGTCTAGACAGACTCTTCGACTTCTGCTACGAGAATACTAGGAGAATTTATAAAGAAGCTGGCGGAAGGGTTATGCTAAGCTATGTTGCTGAAGACTTTGGTGGGCAAAACGATCTACTATATTCTCCAAAACAGATACGTAGATTTTTTATTCCTAGAATGAAGAGGATGATAGATTTAGCACATCAACATGGTGTATACGTTTTCCATCATAGTGATGGAGCTATTAGAAAAATTATACCAGATATGATTGAGGCAGGTATAGATATACTTAATCCCATCCAATGGAGATGTAAAGGAATGGATAGGGAGGAACTTAAAAGAGAGTTTGGGGATAAAGTAGTTTTTCATGGAGCAGTAGATAACCAATATACTTTACCATTCGGGTCGGAAGAAGAGGTTAAAAACGAAGTTATATACAATATAAAAGTTCTTGGAAGAGGTGGAGGATATATTTTGGCTCCATGCCATAACATTCAACCAATAACACCCATAAAAAATATTTTAGTTATGTACGAGACTGGATACAAATACGGTTGGTTTGACTGAATGTTAGCGGAGAATAGGAAAAGTTTCCAAGTAGGATTATGGGCTATCACTCATCGATTAACGTACACTCAACTAGTAGATCTCTACTTTCAAAAATCTTCATCTTCGGTGACAATTTTCTGACATTTTTAAGATTGGGTAGTAATGTATCCAATCTAAAAATGATAGTTCACACCTCTTTTTGTAATACTTGGCTCTAAGCTTACCAGCTGTTATTGCAATTTCTTTACCTTTTTTCAAAAATTGCCATTCAAAATCCATTATAATATTCTCAAGCCAAACTTCTCTTAGAAGAAAATTTATTTTCTAAAATTTTTCTAAGAAAAGATTCACTCAGAGCTTTAGGTTTTCTTGTTAAGAAAAAAGATATATAAATGTCGTTGTTGACATAACTACACTCCCATGGGCTGTTAATCAAGGAGCGAAACATGAAGTGTTCCTCGTAATTCTATTTATCTTAGAGATTATTTGAAATTTATTGAGAAAGGCGCTTCTTTACATTTAATACCGTACACCTCAGAGTTGTTCAAAAAATACCTACTATAGAGCTTGAACTTCCAAATAAGAAAAAATAAAAACTACTAACCCATCAGACGGAGTCAAGATGTTCGCTGAAGAGATGAAACAATATAACATAGAAGAAATAGGAGAATACAAAATAAGAGAATGGCTGAATAAAATAAAATATTGGAAAAGAAGCCACTCTATCATGTAACTTTTATGTAATGGAGTCTAATATGCACATAAGGATACAAGGTATAAACTGTTACCTAGAATCTTTTTTCTGGTGATTTAACGTGAAGTATGCTATAGAGACTTTTAAATTGAGGAAAATATATCGCAATGGTGTTGAAGCTCTTAAAGGTGTAACCTTCAAGGTTAAGATGAATGAAATTATTGACTATATAGGTCCTAATGGTGCTGGAAAAACTACTACTATCAATATCCTCGCTACAATTATAAAGCCTACTTCTGGTAATGCCTATGTCCTAGGATTTGATGTGGTAAAAGAGGCTGATGAGATCAGGAGTAGGATTGGTTTACTTGTACAGGAAACTATCCTAGACTATTTCCTAATAGTTTACGAAAATTTATATGTTTATGCTTGGCTTCAGGGAATAGAGAAGAGCGAAAGAATTAAAAGGATAAAGGAATTACTAAAGGACTTTGATCTATATGATAAGAGGAATAGAAGGTGGAATACACTATCCACGGGTGAAGCGAGAAGAGCAGCTTTAGCAAGAGCGTTAATCCATGAACCTGAAATACTCTTTATTGATGAGCCAACTCTAGGTCTCGATCCCTATGGAAAATCAATTACCTGGGATTACTTAAAGGAGTTAAGGAAAAAAGGTGTCACAATATTTCTAGCATCAAATCAAATGGAGGAAATTCAGGCTTTATGCGATAGAGTAATATTTATTCATAAGGGCGAAATACTGGAGGTGGGCCACCCAGAAGAAATTATCAAGAAGTATGCTCCACATACAATAGTTGAGATCAATCTAAGCGATATCAAACCCTATCTAGTTGAGACAATCTCCAAGAAAATCTCCTCACATGAAGGTATAGAGAGGGTTGAGTTTAAATCGCCGGAGAAGTTAGAGATACATTTTAATGAAAATATTCTAGATGTATTAGAGATGTTAGATATTATTTCAAAGCTTAATATGAAAATTAAGAGTTCTAGGATAAGGCATGCTACTTTAAACGATGCCTTTATAGAGATTGTGAAAAGATCGAAAAATTATGAATAGAGTTGCACCCTTAATATATAGGGAGATTAAGCAGATGGTTAATTTTAAGATATTCCTACTTAACACATTGCTGAGTCCCGTTGTCTACTTGCTATTTTTCGCTTTTGGAATAGCATCTAACTTCGGTAATATAAATTATAAAGGCGTACCTATTAACTATGTAGTGTTCTTATTACCAGGCTTAATAGCGATACAATCCTATAATTTATACATACTTTCATTTGCTAGCGTGAGCACTGAGAAGAGGCCTGGCGTACTTAAAATACTTTTGATATCCAAAGTCAAGTTAAAGCACTATATCATCGCTAAAATATCCGTAGGCGCCCTCATAGTACTAATTCAGGCTCTTCTACTAATTTCTACATGCTTACTTATTACAGGCTTCTGTATAAGTATATCCTCTTTACAAATAGCTTTACTTCTTACATCCCTTATTATGTCTTCAATAGCATGGTGTAGTCTAGGAATTTCTTTAGGCTCTATTATAACGGATGATGAACTTAGGAATCTAATAAACGTTATAATAGGTTTACCCCTCATGTTCTCTAGTTCAGCCTTTTATAATTTGGAAAGAGCTCCCCTATGGGTTAAAATCCTTGGAATGATAAATCCCATTACATATACTTCTAATACTATAAGGGATTCCCTACTAGGGTTGGTAGATCGCTTAACGCTTCACTCATTCATAATGCTTTTACTTATATCCATTACCTTACTAGTGATATGTATAAACATTACTAAAAGGGTTGAACTCCTTTAGTATTCACCAGGGATGAAACACTATATCTACCTCCCTTGTATGAAATTATGTAGGGTGACGGTTAATGTCTTAGTTATATCCTCACATACCTAGTAAAAGGAGGCGTTATGAATTCAGAGCTTTTAACCAGAAAGTATGGGAATCCTTTAGATGAAGTCCGTGGATATCGTAATTCCTAGAGAGTCTAAAGCCACATCTTCTCTATTAACAAACAATCTTTTATCTTCTAGCAATAGTAAACACTAATCCTTCCTACACACCTATTTTTAAAAGAATGGCTATGGAAAATAATGAAATTAGTGGATAAATAAGGTAGATTGGTATTTACTGAAGAAATGAAGTGAAAAATCTATCAAAAAGGAGGAGTAGTTTTGAAAGTAGAGGAGGAAAGGATAGTTACAGAGTCCTTTAGGCTATCGTACTTGACTAAGTTTTTTAACTCGTGAGGTCGATATGGGATCTGATCTTAATGGTTGGAAATCCACAAGGAGGAACTTTATCGATGTTAGTATGCTATCGTATTTCGAGTACTATGAAGATGGCAAGTACTATGAGTTTAATAAATTTATTTTCAATAATGAAAGTGCTGAGGATGATGCAAGATGTCTCCGTAGTCGAGGATAATATGGGTAATGAAAAACCTATATGGAGTGAAAACCCACGTAAATAGGAATCCTAGATAACAATGGGGAGAGTGTTTGATAGCACCTGGTATTTCGTACTAAATACCCCTAGTTACTAATTAACCCAGCAAAGTAAGAGCTACAGCGAAGAGCAAAAAAGTGTAGGAGTATTATAGTACAAAGGGATTCATCTCTAGCTAGAGACTACTATACATCATCTTAATAAAATAATCAAGTAACTTCATTCCTTTACCTTACTTTTTATATATTATAAAGCCTCGGTTGAAAAATCAGGATTTAGAAATGAAAATAAGCACCTTAAAAAGCCAGTGAAGTTTGTGTACTTATTCTCAGCTGGGATAGGTGTGGCATATGTATGTTTAGGAATGAGGTATCTTTTAGGTACCATAATTGGTACCTGTTACTTGAAATTCTGGTATCATATAAGGTACCTTTATTGGTAACCCTTATATACCTCGAGGTACTATATTGGTACTAGAATGGTAACTATGAAGGCCAAAGTAGGTATCAAGCAGGTTAACGTAAAGCTCAAAGAGGAAGAATGGAGGAAATTGGTAGAGCTAGCTAGAAAAGAGAACCTCTCTGTATATAGCTATGTGAAGAAAATTATCTTAGAAAAGATAAGCGAGCCCCGTAGCTCCGATGTTGAAAAAATATGGGATAAGCTCAGCGAGATCGAGACTAGTATCGCCATAATAAATACGAGGCTTAGCAGACTTGAAAAGCTTCTAGGGAAGACTTCACCCTTGGACTATATTACCAGAGAAACAGGAGAGGTAATGGATTATGAGGGATAAATATGCTGGTATTGACTTGAGTATTTGGAATCCTTGGTGGTATGACTCCGAGTGGTACAAGAAAGATCCTCATTTAACGGCCTTTACAAGAAGCGCTGTACCATGGCGCCCTAGGCTCTTCATACTCCTCTATAGGAGGATTTTCAAGAAGAACTTAACAGGCGTGGTTACCGTTCGAGGTCCTAGGAGAGTAGGAAAGACCACAATGATAAAAATGCTTATTTACGCTTTGACAAGAGAAGGAGTTAACCCTAGAAGAATACTTTACATAACCTGTGATGATGTAGAACTACAATCAGCGCTTTCCAGTGGGCGTCCAGGTGTACTGCGTAACATTCTAATCGAGTACTATGAGGATGCAGTGAAAAATAATGTCGCGAAACCCTTCTTCATCTTTATAGATGAATCGTCTCTCTATAGAGGATGGGCCCTCGAAATAAAGAACATAATCGATCGAGGATTGGTTGATGAAAACTTCCTCATATACACTACTGGTAGTCACTCAATGGATCTGGCTGAGGCTAGCAGGCTTCTTAAGGGTAGACAGGGACGGGCGGCTACAGCTATACCCAGTGGCGCGAACCAAATCTTGTATCCTATGAGATTTGTAGAATACGTCGAGACTCTCGACCGCGACTTCGAGAAATATATGTACTCCAAGTATTTAATGCGTATCGGAACTCGATACCACATGTTAAAGGAACTAACGACTATAGACTCGGAAATAAGCTCAGTGCTTTACGAGATAGACAGCAAGTATGGCGGTAGACTTCATGGCTTCTTAAATCGCTACCTCCTAACCGGAGGCTTTGCAGTGTCGGCCGACGCGTACATAAAGGATGGGGTAATACCACGATCTGTGTACGACGATTTCTATGATCTAATGGTCAGAGACGCCGAGAAGTTTGGCTTAAGAGAGTTTGTCCTTACCACCCTTCTCAGATGGCTAAGTGAGCACCTATCCTCTCAAATAGATCTCCATAAGGAGATGAAAAAGACAACAAGAACTCTGGGTTTCCCTCATACTATTAAGATTAGCGAACTCGAGAGGTATCTCAACTACCTGATAGGCACTAAATCCATGTTACTAATGTACGAAGCCAAGATCGCGGGCCATGAGCCCCAGATAGACTTTAGAACTACGCCTAAAGTCTACTTCAGAGACCCCTTTATTTACGAGGTTATATACGCGAGGACCCACGAAATTGCGGATCCCCTAGTCTATTTCAAAGATAAACTCCTAGATCCAGAGTTCGCCTCAAGGCTTGTCGAGTGTGTGGTTGCCTCTCACCTATCTGTGCTACCGTTTCTAATGGCGCCGTCTCCACTCTTTGAAGAGACGAGGAATATCGGCTATTTCAGGCTTGAGTTCGGAGAGCTCGACTTCGTTACGTGGTACAGGTCCACTATACGCCCCGGCGAGTTAAATCTAGTTCTAATTGAGGTAAAATATAGAGAGCATCTGAGAGCGGAAGATTTAGAACCCGCAAGAGAGGTCGCAGAGAGGTACAGGAGAAGAGTGATAATCCTATCTAAGAATGACTTTAGAGTTGAGAGTGAAGTTATTATTATGCCTGTACACACGTTTCTTATACTGATTTAGCCACTTCTAAATCCTAGCCTTAAATTAGCTAACTCTTATTCTCCTCTAGGTTTCTGCCCTCCTCGACAATTATCTTGCAATTAGACCTCCAGCTCCTGAATCCGGATCGTCAGGATGCGCCCCGAAAACTATCAGATACATTTTCACCCCACTCTCTTAGGCGTTTCAGCTAAATATATTTCGGCTAGAATACCATAACGATCTGATGAGTAAGTCACTCCCTATGCTCGAATTCTTCCTTTTGGACTAGAACCTTGCCTTTAATGAAGTACTTCTAAGTTCTCTTTCCACTTCCGTGGGAGTCTGTATAGGTTAAGCGTGCATTTAAATGCTCAGCCTCCCTGAGGAAGGTGTCAAAGAGTTTAGTGAAGAAGATGCCCCAGCCAATCCCTAAGCTGACCATGGCCAATCCCTTATCACTTAAAGATGAAATCCAGTAGGCTATTACAACCCCTCCATGGAAGAGAGTTGAAGCCCAAATATCACCCGTAGCCTCCCTTATAGCTCCAAGCACTAGACCAGCGAAGCAGACTAGAGCGACTAAGAGAGACGTGCCAAGCCCTAGTGTACACTTAGAAGTGAACGGATTCACCCAGTTAGCTAAGTGGGGTAGGCCAAAGATAAAGATGGCAGTAATAGGTAGGCCCAAGCCATAATTAACCCTCCAGGAATTGAAGAGTAGGCGTCGATAGGGTTTACCAAAGGCCTCATCGAGCCTTGATTGAACATAGCCTCTGAAGTAGGCCTCTTCAGCAAATCCAACGAAAACCATATACCATACTAAGCTCAGAACCACATCAGTGAAGGTTAACGGTCTAAGCCTAGCTTGACCCATGACAAGCAATACTACTAAAACTATTAAGGATGGCAGGATAAAAGCTATCATAAACTTCAATCCCCACTTTAAGCTAAAATGAGCAACCCTAGTCGAGAAGCCATAGGTCTCCAACTTCCTTTTTGGAAGAAGGATAGCGCATAGAGTTATAAACATCAGAGCAGCCTTTGAAAACCATCCGTACCAAGGCCAAGGCCAACTCCCCTTAACTAAGGCTTCAAGCGGCCAGTAAACTAGGGCTATGTAGATTAAGGTTAAGAGGGAAACTTCGAGTAAGGCCTTAACTTGGCTTAACCTACTTAAGATCATCGATATGCCCTTCTTACTGCGAGGAAATTAGAGTTAAAAATATTTTTCATT
>Ga0190367_1000742_pt1 | contig 21587 bp, 15 predicted proteins | sample 4872181011_MG_FD_171838 | JGI IMG/M metagenome (GOLD analysis project Ga0190367, IMG submission 171838) | Hydrothermal vent microbial mat bacterial communities from Southern Trench, Guaymas Basin, Mexico - 4872-18-10-11_MG | ecosystem: Environmental > Aquatic > Marine > Hydrothermal vents >...
ACGAGTATGAACTTTGAATATTTCAAGCCTTGCCTCTTTATCGGGCGGGGGTACGTAAATCACTCTATCGAATCTGCCAGGCCTTAGGAGAGCTGGGTCTAGGATATCCGGCCTGTTAGTAGCGCCTAGGACTACAACTCCTTCAAGCATCGTTATTCCATCCATTTCTGTTAACAACTGGTTAACTATCCTATCCGTAACTCCGCTGTCACCGCCTCTTAAGCCTCTACGCGGAGCTATAGAATCTATTTCATCGAAGAATATTATGCAGGGTGCCGCCTGTCTAGCTTTCGAAAATATTTCTCTGACTGCTTTTTCAGATTCTCCTACCCACTTGCTCAGTATCTCTGGTCCTTTAACGCTGATAAAGTTAGCGCCGCTTTCAGTAGCCACAGCTTTCGCCAATAAAGTTTTGCCACAACCCGGAGGGCCGTACAGTAAAACTCCTTTAGGAGGATCTATACCCATTTCCTTAAAATACTCTGGGTGTTTGATAGGCCATTCAACGGCCTCTCTAAGCTCCTGTTTTACATTTTCTAACCCTCCAATATCAGACCACTTAACTTCGGGGATTTCGACGTAAACTTCTCTTAATGCCGACGGTTGGACATCCTTTAATGCCTCTAGGAAGTCCTTTCTAGTAACCTTAAGCTCGTTTAGCACCTCCGCAGGTATACGCTCGGATTCTAGATCAATTTTAGGGAGAAATCTTCTAAGAGCATGCATGGCGGCCTCACGGCATACAGCCGCTATATCGGCTCCCGTAAACCCATGCGTTAACTCGGCTAGCTCATCTAGGTTTACATCTTCGGCTAACGGCATATTCCTGGTATGGACGTGGAATATCTCTCTTCGAGCCCGTTTATCCGGAACAGGAATAGCTATTTCTCGGTCGAATCTGCCGGGTCTTCTGAGAGCGGGATCTATCGCGTCCGGTCTATTCGTAGCTGCTATGACTATCACTTGCCCCCTTCCCTTCAAACCGTCCATCAGCGCAAGCAATTGAGCTACAACTCTCCTTTCCACTTCACCCGTGACCTCTGAGCGCTTAGGAGCTATGGCATCTATCTCGTCGATGAAAATTATAGAAGGAGCGTTTTCTTCAGCTTCTCTAAAGACTTCTCTTAACCTGGCTTCGGACTCACCATAATACTTACTCATTATTTCTGGTCCGTTAATAGCGATAAAATGAGCCCCGCTTTCGTTGGCTACTGCCTTCGCCAGTAAAGTCTTACCCGTCCCCGGCGGACCATATAAGAGTACTCCCTTAGGCGGCTCTATCCCTAATCTCTTAAAGAGCTCGGGGTGCTTTAGAGGAAGTTCTATCATTTCCCTTATTTTCTGCTTAGCCTCCTCTAAATCTCCGATATCCTCGTAGGTAATTCTGGGGACACGGACTTCCTCCTCTCTAACTGGCTCAGAGCGGATGAGTAGCTCGGTATCATCGGTTATCATGACGGGGCCGCCCGGCTGTGTAGAGACTACGATTAATCTTAGAGCTGTGCTTAAAACTGGGACTACTATCGTGTCTCCGCGTAGGAGCGGCCTGCCGGTAAGCCGTCTTTTTACATATTCGACAAAATCCGGTCCGAAGCGGAGAGCCTCTGCAGGGGCTAAAACTACTCTTCTAGCTGTGCGAATCTCTGCTTTTCTCACAGTTACTACGTCTCCTATTGTAACGCCCGCATTTTGCCTTATCGTGCCATCCATTCTTATAATTCCCTTACCCTCATCCTCCAGGTAGGCTGGCCATACAATAGCGACTGTTTTCTTGGTACCTTCTATCTCAACTATGTCGCCTGCTTCTAGATTTAAAGCCTCCATACTCTGCCTATCGAGCCTGACTATGCCTCTTCCTACGTCTCTCTGTTTTGCCTCAGCCACCCTAACCTGGATCTCTCTCATAGAGTGCACCTAATCCTTTTAATTGCCTACTTGATTTAAAAGCTTTTACAATTTACGCGAGATCAGGATCTTATCGCCGAGGATTAAGCCTGTTTAGTAATGCGCACCAGGTTGGTATAGGTTTAGAAGGCTACTATCTCTACGATATCCCCATCCTCTAATACAAAATCTGCGCCGACTCTTTGAGGGCTAAATTTTAAGCGGGAACTCCACACGCGAGCATATCTAAAGTTTTTATAAAGCTGAGAATGAATCAGCTTGGCTATATCCAGTACAGTGGCGCCTCTTTTGACTACGACCGGCTTTTCAGCTATCTCCCGGTTTCCAGGTTTCTTAGTATAAACCCTAATTAACCCCAGTAGCTCGAATAGTCTTTTCCCTATAGTTTCTGGATCCACGTTAATCCCTTTTTCTGCGGAAACCTCGAGGTAAACTAAGTTTTCTCTTTCAAGAAATTCTTCAAATTCGCGAATTTTCTTTTCATTCTCCACAATGTCTACCTTATTTATCACAAAAAGAGCAGGTTTGTAAACAACATTTTCAAAAAGCGAGTCTTCTATATCAGATAACGTGGCGCATCCCTCTATTCGGACTAAAGCGTGGTAAATTTTATAAGATTTCAGCAACTTCTCCACGTCTCTGACCGTACAATCTTTAAGTTCTCCAAGTACGATAACACCTCCCTGACTCCTCCTCTCCACCTTAACGAGCACGCGAGGTTTTTTAACGTGTATTCTGGCTTTTTCCAATTCGCTCACTAAAACGCTGTACTGATAGTATAAATCTCCCTGAGCATCTATAACTATCATGAGGCCATCCGCATTCCTAGCAAGAGCCAAAGTTTGAGATCCCCATCCGATTCCGGACGCCGCCCCCTCTATTACAGCTGGAGCCTCGATTAACTGGAAATCAACCCCCCTATAGGTCATCATGCCCGGAATAGGGCGCTTAGTTTGATAAGGAATTTGGGAAACGATAGCTTTTGCATTGGTTAATCGCTTTAATAAAGCACTTTTGCCACTTTTCGTAAGACCGAGGATTACTATTTGAGCATCTCCTTCCTTTTCGATAAAAAATCCAGGTCTCCTACCTTTTCTCTTTTTCTTTTCAAGCTCTAGCTCTCTTTTTAAAACGGCAATCTGCCTCCTTACCTGTGAGATCAGTTTTTCCGTTCCCTTATGTTTAGGAACTGAGGATAAGAAGTCTTCTAAGGCCTTAATTTTCTCCGCTGGCGTGCGTGCCTCCATTACTTTAACCCATTTAGCTTTGGCTTCTGCCGGCAGGTTGGCGGGCATATCTATTCTAAATACAGCAATAAGAATATTAATCTTAATAAACAACACTACGATACGTGTCCGTTCCTGAGAGAAACAAGTGCAAATTCTACCGTTACACGGCTCTTGGAGCACGGTGTGTTCTGCTATCTCCTGAAGAATGGCGTAAGAGGAAAGACGCGCTTAAACGCTTCTGCATGAGCAAGGGAAGAGGATGCTCGGTATTAATGCTCTATTTAAGGAAAAACTTCAAAAACGATATCAGTAAAAAAAGCTTAGATGGGAGATTTTAAGTGATTAACACTAGAAAATTTTTAAAAAAAGTCACGGAGGTATTCGTAATCTTAGCTGTATCTCTTTTGGCTCCTTCTCTATCTGTACAGACATATTCTCTCCCGCCAGATAAAAGGTATGCATTGGGAATAGTTTTCTCAATACTTCTCTATCTTTTTCTTTGTAGAATGAATTTTAATCTTAGAGTTGTTGTGCTAGGAGCGCTGACCCTATACCTAGGTTTTTTTTATATAACGCCGTCTTTAGCGAGACAGACCGTGTTAGAAACTATGAAAGCTTTTATTAGAGGGGAAAAGCTTTCGGTATTCGTTGAGAGCTACTTAAGGCTTGCAGAGATTCCCGTAAAAACATCGTATTATACGTTAGTGATCGTGGCCCTCTGGACGTCCTTAATAGCAGCTATATTCCTGATATCCGTATCGGTGATCTCTTACTTTGCGCATTCATGGTTTCTCCTAGAAAATCTTACTCCCCCTCTTTTCAAGCCATTAAGTACCTATCTAACCGGAACAGGGAAAATCGGCAAACGTAACGTTTTTGCAGGGATAGCCATAGCGGCTTGCGTATTTGCCATAGATAGAGTTTTAAGCCCTAAAATTCCCTCTCTTGTCTTGTTATTTACTAGTGTATCGTTAAACACGTCAATAGCATTGTTTAGCGTATTGCAGATAATCTTAGGGAGGGTCATGTCTGAAAATTTCCGAATTAACTTAATGGCGGGTTCTCAAATGGGTCTGATAGCATTCCTTATAGTTTTTAATTTAGTATTTTGGAAGAAGGGTATAATTAAGAGGTTTATGCCCCGTAAGGAGCGCATAAGAGTATTTTCAACCTTTGTACTAGGAATTTCTTTGATGTATATTACATTATATTTGTTAATTGATGTGGCTACTCTAACTTTGTTTCCATTCCTACTGTTGCTTGTGTTTTTTAATACAATTTTAATGGCTAGGATAGAAGCCGAGTTTCAAGTATTGTTTATAGCTTCAGAGTTGAGCTTCCCCACGTTCTGCTTAATGTCATCTCTCCTTGACATAGAGGGCTTAAAGGAGTTCTCGGCGTTAACAATGCCAGCTTTATATTTAGCTCTATCTCCTCTAATACCGGCTATATTAGCGAATATAGCTAGTACAGTTTCCTTGTATGAGAAAAAGACAGAGAAAAAAATTAGCCTCATAGCATATTTGCCAGCTATAATTTTAATGTTTTATCTATATTTTGCTCTTTTCCTCTCTAAATACGGCAACGAAATTTACGAAGTAGAGAGTTTTCTTCCAGAAGTAAGAGGGTTAAATTCAAACTTGGTTTGTATAATTATCGGAGCGTTTATATCTTTCATTTTCGGTTTAACTCATATCCTATTTTTTAAATACCCGATACACCCAGTGGCGTTCATAGTATCTCCTATTACAGCTTCCTACACCGCTATAATCGCCGTAGTGTTAGTAACCGCAATAAAAGTCGTATGTCTAAAAATTTTAAAGGGTAGAGATTATTCTTCTGCATTAATCGTCGCTATTCCCTCATATGTCGTCCTGAGTGCAGCATACCTATTACTGACTTCCGGCCGATAAATTATTTATTCCTCTGCCTTATACTCTCAGTGGTCAATATGTGGGCATCTCATCAGAAGAAAATGGAGAAGGCCGAAGAGCGTTTAAGGCTATCCCTCCTCTTCCCCTCCTTACAGGCCTTCATAGCTATCTATGTCCTAATATATCAACTCCTCGACCCGACTCTTTCAGTAGCGCTGTTTTTAACTTCGCTCATGGCATTGCTCACGCTTTATTTCTCTTTAAAGCAATTCGAGGAAGCATCTTACGACGTAATCGTAAAGATATTTCCAATAACCTTAACTTTAGCGGCTATAGGCGGCTTAGGAATCTCTGTGTTCTTCGTCTACAGTTCCTACTCTATTATTAAAGAAGTCTTTTATAAGCGGGGCATGGAGAGTAAAAGATAAAAGAGAACGTTTATAGGAAAGCTCGTGCGAGAATAGGAGGTGGCAGTAATGGGGAAGATTGTTGAGCCTCCAAGACCGATAGTGAAGGTTCCCATATTAATAAAACATGCCGGTGTACCGCCTAAGGAATATAGGGAGGGAAAAGGATATTCCAAAGGTGAGATAAAAGCCGTAGGCTTAACAGTATATGAGGCTAGGAAGCTAGGCATATATGTCGATCCGAGACGTAAAATCGTTTACGAGGAGAATATTTCAAGACTTAAACAATGGCTAGAAGCTGTGAAGAAGGGAGAAATTGAACCTCCAGAGCCGACTCTGCCTAAAGTCATAAAGATAAAACCGCCAGGCAAGAAAGTCTTTAAAGGCAAGACTATGGCCGGTAGGAGAATGAGAGGATTGCTAAAGCTAAAGTACAGGTATACTCATCACTATAAGTGGAGTAGGAAGCAGAAAGAGAGGGAGTTAAAGAAGAGACACGAAGCTAGGCGACATAAAGGCGGGCATTAGGAGTAGGTCGTTAATGGCTTTAATCTCACCTAACCTAGTATACGAGAAAATACGTGAAAATCTAATTCTCGAAAAACTCTTCTATATCTTAGAGAGCGACATAGAAGTTCAGGAAGGATTAAAAATGGCCAATATAAACGCGGTTTCTAGGCTAAACTACAATGACCACGGAGTCACGCATTCTCGAATAGTCGCCGGTAGCGCGTTGGAGATGTTAGATATACTAGTCTCTAAAGGCTTTACTCCTTCCTCAGTAAAAGCTGGGATAGGAACGCTGGAAGATGCTAAAATAATAGTTCTAGCCGGAGCCTATCTCCACGATATTGGTAATGCTGTTCATAGGAAATTTCATAATATCCACGGCTACCTAATCGCCGATAGAATTCTTGACAGAATTCTCCCTTTAATATATAAAGACCAGAAGAAGATAAAAGATATAAAATTTGAGATCTTACACACGATTTTCGCCCATGACGAGGAAGTCCATGCTCTAAGCCTGGAAGCTGGCTTAGTTAAAGTAGCTGATGGAACAGATATGGCCGAGGGGCGCGCTAGAATACCCTACAAAAGAGGGAAGCTTGACATACACGCCCTTTCCGCGCTAGCCATTAAAACGGTCGAAATCTTAAGCGGGGAGAATAGGCCTATAAAAATTCTGGTTGACATGGAGAATGAGGCGGGAGTTTTTCAAATAGAAGAAGTCCTCGGGAAGAAAATACAAACCTCTGGTATAAACGAGTTAATTGAAGTCATAGCTTTGAAGAAAGGAGTAAAATTGAAAGATTTCTACTTCTAATTCTAACACTAAATATCTACATCTTGAGGTATCAATCCTTCTTCTTTCATTTTTCTAAACTGTTTTCTGAGATGTTCTCTTAAGATTTTAGCCCCACACTTGAAACAATAGTATTTCCCCTCTATCTTAGCCAATACTTCTCGGCTTCCGCAAATAGAACATTTAATCTCATTCATCGGCTACTCCCAGGCTACTATAGGATCAACGCCCTTTTAAACCTAGCAGTTTTTCAACCCTAAAAGATATAAGCAAGTAAATGCTGGAGTACTCTAGCGGGGAGAACATGGCCTATAAGAGGAGCGAACATCCGTTAAAACTGCTTGAGAAGTCTCAAAACGGTATAATAATAGTCAAATTGAAAGATGGAACGGAGTATATAGGCAAGCTGGAGAAGAGCGATATTTCTATGAACCTAATACTAACTGACGCCAAGCAGATAAACGAGAAAAAAGAGCCAATAGTTAACTACGGGCGTATACTGATCCGAGGAAGTAACGTATTGTATATATCCCTCGACGCCACCAGAGTAGAGTAAGACAATATTACAGACAGTAATATTTTGAGAAACTATTTATAGTAAAAGAGTTTATAGACTCTAGATGGTTATGGGAGAGATTGTAGTCAACAAACTCAAAAAGGCTAGTATTGAGGAATACCCTATCGAATTCGTAGAGCGTAAAGGTAAGGGGCACCCAGATTACATAGCCGATTCAATAGCTGAAGTTTCTAGCGTAGCCTTATCAAAGTACTATATCGAGCGTTTTGGCCGAATACTACACCACAACGTTGACAAAGTCCTGGTTGTCGGAGGACAGGCGGCGCCTAGATTTGGGGGAGGAGAGATTTTAGCGCCGATTTACATACTTATCTCTGGAAGGGTAACCACCGAGGTTGTTCTGAAAGATGGAGGTATAGAGAAAATCCCTGTAGGGCCTATCTTGCTGGAAAATGCTAAGAGGTGGATTAGAGAGAATTTCAGGTATTTAGATCCCGAAAAACACGTAGTTATAGATTATAGAATAGGGAAGGGATCGGCTGACTTAGTGAGTGTGTTTGAGAGGGAAAAGGAATTTCCTCATGCCAATGACACTTCTCTAGGAGTAGGTTTCGCGCCATTATCAGAGACTGAGAAACTCGTATTGAAGGTTGAGGAGACCCTCAACTCTGAAGAAATTAAGAGGAAGTTTCCCGCGATAGGCGAAGATGTAAAAGTTATGGCTGTAAGGCAGAACAACACTATAGACTTAACGGTGGCAGTTGCTGTAGTGTCTAGATTCGTGAAGGATATGGATGAATACATAGCAGTTAAGGAGGATGTTAAGGAAATAGTACACAAAGTCGCTGAGAAAGTTACTCAAAGAGAAGTCAATGTATATGTTAATACTGCTGATAATGAAAAAGATAGAAGCGGTAGGTCCGTATATTTAGTAGTTACCGGAACTTCCGCAGAACACGGAGATGATGGACAAACGGGGAGAGGTAATAGAGCAAATGGGCTCATAACTCCTATGAGGCCCATGTCGCTTGAAGCAACTGCAGGCAAAAACCCTGTAAATCATGTCGGCAAAATATACAACGTCGTAGCTAACCTATCCGCCAGAAAGATAGCTGAAATTGATGGCGTTAAAGAAGCTTATGTCACGTTGTTAAGCCAAATAGGAAGACCGATAAATAGGCCCTTAAGGGCGAGCGTGGATTTGGTAGTAGACGATGGCGCCGCTTTTAACTCAATTAAATATGAAGCCGAGAGAATAGTCGAGGAAGAGTTAGCTAATATCAAGAAAATTACCATGTTAATCTTGGAAGGTAAAGTAAGGCTATTTTAGCATAGACTCGTCTATTTGTTTTCTACGCTTAAACCTGTAGTTTTCGATTAACCTTTCAAGTTTCTCAGCAAACTCTCTACGCCATTTGTCACTTAGTTCTTTCTCTTTCCGCCGAATTATCTGTATGATATCTCTTCTTGCGTAAACTTCCCCATCCATTGTAAATATTTCAATGTCGCTATCCTCTATAACGGGGATTAGAGAATGCTCAAAACATTCTTTTACATAGCTGGGAACGAATCCTTCTACAACTACAGCTTTAATATTCTCTTTTATGAGCGCGTCGACAGCTTTTATATCTCCTGGAGTAGCGTCACGCAGATATATTACCCTGCCATTTAACGAGCCGTATTTTTCTATAGCCTCAGAAACTCCGCCTAATGTCAAAACATTAATGACTAGAAGTTTCTCTATTTCACCCTTTAGAGCCAACTCGGCGATTTCTTTCCATTTCCTTACCTTATCTTCCAATTTCTGAATATAAAGCTCTTTTTCTCTCAACTCCTCACTTAAATGCGATACTTTATTCTCTAAAGACTGTATTTCCTTACTTAGCTTAAGCGTTCTTCTTTCGACCGAGAGGAATAGCTGAAGAGTCCTCTCAAATTCTTCAATTTCTTCTTGGAGCTCGAGAATCTTCTTCCTTAAAGTATCTACCTGGACTTCATACCCCCGTATCAGCATGTCTTTTTGAGCTATGAGAGCCTCAAGAGCATTTATCCTGGCTTTTAAATCTCTATCGGAGGGAGGCGCCGCGACCACTTCCTCAGGTATGGAGGTTCGTGAAGCCAGTACTTTTCTTACGGCTTCGTTTATGGTTAATCCTTTTACTACAAGGGCTTTCACCTCTGAAATCGGTATGCCTATATCTAGATTCCTCGCTATGCTCTCCACTTGTCTGAGTTTATTTTCTATTGAATAGTAAGCTTTTAGAGCGGCTGCGAGGGCATCTCTTTGGTGGCTATCGCCTACTTTAACACCAACCTGTATTTTCAAACTTTCCAGAAATCTAGCTACGGTTTCTCTTTTTTCGTTTACTGATAAACTATGCTTAGGGACGTAAAGCGTGGCGTTTAAAGCTGTAGCTAGTTTTTTAGCAAATGCTGGTGGCGGATTGGAATCGGTAGCTACAATGAGTGTTTTCCCGTATTCGGAGAGAATCCTTAGTATCTGGTTTCTACTAAGCCAGCGCTTGCTCATAAGCAATAGGGGATACCCGTCTATAGTCAGAATCGCTAACCCGGTAGAGATCCCTGGATCTACTCCGACTATAAGGTATCTATCCCTTCTCGATTTATGGATTTTTCTCCTTTTAAATAAGGGTGTAAATTCTATTTTTTCTCTGATGATAGGTTCTATATTTACGTGTACATCGTGTCCTTTTCTGGGCTTTATTAAGCCGAAGAGGGAACGGCGTGGAGCATAGACTATGAAAACGCTGCCTGAATAGCCATGTGGAGATTTTCGGTAGTAAAGATCATAGTCTATTTTATTTTTATCTAAGGTTTCTTTGATATCCTTCGTTATTCTGAAAATTAAAGAATCTATGTTTCTGCGGTAGCGCTCTTTGCTCATTCCTCCTTGGGTAAGGCTCCTGCCGCGTGACACCGTTATTCGAGTTTCATTCTCAAAGATTATAGCTTCGGAGCCTACGCCCATAGAGGCAAGCTTAGCCACGACTTCAGAAGTTTTAAGAGGATTAAGTTTTCCTCCCTCGTGTAAGCCTAGTGAACGGGCTAAAGCCTCTAGCTCGTATTCTTTACCGTTTATTACGTTTACTTGAACTAGTCTTGGAGTTTTCAAAGGATGGGACATGAAGGCGGCTATCTCGCTTGTGTTCTGGCCTAGCTCGTATATGTTGTCAACAGCAACGATATCGACTTCGTACTCGTCTATAAGCTTAAGCACTTCCTCTTTCCTTACTTCATTAAACCTCTTTTCGACTTTGTCATCTACAAGTATTGTTACCGCGTACTTAGCCGTGGACTTAGCCGGGCTTTCACCCGGTAGTATGTCTACGCCCATTACCGTATACTTAGCCATGTTCATCACTAAACATGTCTAAAATATCGATGTAATCCGACACTTCAATTCTTAACCTGTACTTTCTTTTGAAAAACTTTACTATATTCTCGATATCTCTTTTAAGCAGAAACAAGGCGCTAGGATGGTTTCTATCAACCCACTGAGGCCAGTCGAAAATATAGCAGTCTTCTTCAGGGGTAACTATAACGTTGTACTCACTCAAGTCTCCGTGTACGATACCTATGTCATAGGCCTTTTTTATGTTCTTAATTATCTTTCCCAAAACCTCCTCTGGGTTTGAGAGCGGAGGAACTTCGTATAAAACTATGCCTTCCACAAATGAGGTAACTACTACGTGCCGATTCCAAGAAATGGGACGAGGAACGGCGACCCCCTTCGGATATAGTATGCTTAACCCCTCGTACTCACGCTCAGCTGCCAAACGAGCCTGATACAGCCAGGATATATGCCTTCTATCCCCTATATATGTCCGAAATTTCCGAGTTTGCCTAAAACTTGTCCTGCCCAATCTATGGAACTTAACAGCTACTATTTCATCAGAGTACGTTAAACCCTCAAAAACGTCAGATTCCTTGCCTACGCCTATGGGCTTGGTGCTCAAACTCTTTAAAACCCCTCTTTTAACTAGAGCATTTAGAGCCAGACAATCGTAACCCCTCGTAGTCAAGATATATCCGATGTATGCTCCTTTACGCCTCTGGACAACGCCTAAGTGATAGATACTCCTAATTCTATTCTCGACCTTTTCAGGAGCAAGCCCGGACAGCCTGGCTATGACTTCTACTGGGACATACTCGTAGTGCGCCATTCCCCGCTCAATAGCGTTTAATATCCTGAAATCGATATCCCTAAGATTTTTAAATGCGTTTATCAATAGGTATATACTCATCGCTCCACCACGCTTCTAAGCTATCTTTACAATGGCGATATTAAAGCTTGGCATAGACGAGAAAACTTTGTCAGAAATCGAAGGCGTCTTCACAGCTCCGGCGCGAGCTACTTCATCATCTAACTATCCTAACTTAGCCAAGCAATAAAAAGTTATTGCCAGTTTAGAAGAACCTAGAAATGCCCTCCTCCTTCACTTCTATATACGTAATCTGTTTAGTGGCGGGCAAAGCTACGTTATAGACCTTCACTCCATCTATGCGAGCTTGGGGGTTAGAGCTGTTATGGGCGTGTCCATGTATAACCACGTTAGGCTTTACCTGCTTTACGACATTTTTCAGGCGTGCCGACCCCAAGTATTTCCATATTCTCGGATTCTCGCCCTTCAAAGTATCGCAAGCCACTGCGTAGTGAGTTACGAGAATCACGTAGTTATTTTCTCTCTTAGCCATCGTCAACAACTCTCTGAGTTTTTCAACTCTCTCTGCGTACTTAATAGCTATACCTGGTATATTTCTAGCCTGCCACGAGGTAGGTCTATCTAAAACCCCTCTACTGCCTACGACTCCTAGCTTAACTCCCTTCACTTCTACTCCCGCATAGCTATCGTTTAACCACGTTATCTCACGATATTTGGTACGGAGTTCTTCTTCCTGTTCCTGGTACTCCTCGTTTCCAAAGACAGCGTATATCGGGCCGCTATACCTGGACCTAATTATTGACAAAACCGTACTATACTCCACTATTCTACCTTTTAAAACCATATCACCAGCTAGAATAAGCAAGTCAATATTTGAAAAATCAAAGTTAGCTACAGCCTCCCTGAACAAATCCAAGTATTTAGGTAGATGAGCATCCGATACCGCGGCTATGCCTATATGAGATATCGGCATATTCCCAGATAAATACTTTATAATCTTTAAATAAAATATTGGTAACGGAATAATGCGACATGAAACATAAGGTTAGAAGTTTAACTTTAGAGATTTTAGCCGAAGATATCTTAGCCAGCTTGGGCTATAAGATTATCAGTAGAAACCAGAGGATAAAGATAAAGGGAGTAGACGTTGCAGAAGTGGATATTATAGCGGAGAAAAACGGCGAAAAATACGCAGTTGAAGTTAAAGCGGGAACAGTCTCTGTAACCGATATAAGGCAAGCCCATACAAACGCCGTGGTTCTGGGGTATAAGCCCCTAATAGTCTGCAGGGGATACTCCGATGAATCAGCCAGAGTATTGGCGGAACACTTGAATATAGAGATAATTAAACTCCAGGATTTCATAGCATTGTCCACTCCCGAAGAAGTCTATAATTTATTCTTTGACGCCCTGGTCGACGTCCTCCTAGAAACTCTTAAACCCGCTTATCAACTCTCTAGAAAGGAAGTAGACGTTGAATTTCTAAAAACTATAGTAGAAGCTAAAAACCTAAACGAAGCCGCTGGCAAGTTGGGAATAAGTGTCAAAAAACTAGTTAATAAGCTGAAGGAGTTGGGATTAGCTAGAGAGGCGGAACACGGAGCTAAAGATTTTAACTTCCTTAGACTCCAAGCTCTACTAACACTAATAATAAGAGAGGCGGTCGGAGGCAGGTAGAAGTGAATGTGAAGGCGGTTGTCTTAGACGTCGACGGCGTCATTACGAAAATCGATAGTGTATGGCAGTACATACATAAAAAACTAGGGACGCTCGACGCCGCCAAGGTAAATGCAGAAATGTATAAGAGGGGCGAAATAGACTACGCGGAATGGGCTAGATTAGACGTAGCGCTGTGGAAAGGCGTTAGCATTGAAACCATACGGGGGATCATCAAGGCTATACCTATTAGGTTAGGCGCTACGGAATTTTTCGAATTCCTCGAATTACGCAACTTAACGATAATAGCTATAAGCGCGGGGCTAGACGTGGTAACCGAGCATTTGAGAAAAATCTTTAGAATAGATTACGCTCTAGCGAATAGGCTAGTAATTAGAGATAGTGTAGTAACAGGAGATGTAGAGGTCCTCGTAGGCTATCACGATAAGGGGAGGGTTTTAAAGAAGATATGTGAGGAAGTAGGAATAAAAACCAACAACTGTATAGCGATAGGAGATAGCGAAGTGGACGTGCCTATGTTTAAAGAATCCGCTCTAGGAGTAGCGTTTAACCCAAAAGATGAGGAGACGGTTAAGAGCGCAGATGTAGTAGTTTACTCGGAAGATTTAAGAAGCCTAATACCCATAATAGAGCTCACAGAAACCTACCCAACCCGGTTTTCTCCTCCAACACTTTAAGGCACTTTCCCAAGGATAGACGCTTGTACTCGAGCCCGTAGCTACGCAACATCCTTAAACACCCTCTGGCTAATTTAGGAGAAACTAAGATTCCTCTAGCATCAGGGACGTCGCGGCGAACATAATCCATGTAGCGTTTCAACTGCACTACGGCATCTATTCCCGCTACATCTTTCTTCAACTCTATTACGACTAGACGACCTTTAGAATCAACCGCGTATAAGTCGACAAAACCAGACGGAAGCTTTTTCTCGAAATCAACTATCTTCAACCCTTCCTCGATTAAATCCGGCTTCACGATTATAGCTTTACGCATATCCTCCTCATCCCCTATCATTGAAAAAACACCCATATCCACAAGGTCGGCAACGACAACTGCAAGCATACGGTCGAAGTATACCGTCAACACTTCATGAGGTTTAGCTCTAACCGCTTTCATGAAGATCTTCCCCTCCTTAACGCCAAAAGTGATTAGAGAACCGCTCGGCTGCCAGTTAACCGGTTCATACCCTGAAGGCCTGTGAATCAAGACGGCACCGTCCGGCTTTATCATACACAACCTCTCCCCGCTAGATAGTTTAGACGAAGACCTACCCTTGTATTGAACCTCCATGGAGGCGAACACGATAACCATTTTCCTCTCCCTAACAGCCCTAGAAAGTACACCCAAAACGTCGCCATCTTTATAGATTTCTACCTTACCCATTCAACGACACCTAAACACGAAGATTAAATCTTTAAGATCGTCATCCTCTACTACACCGCTCAATTCAACTCCCACCTCTCTACATTTGTCCAATACTTTTCCGGCTTCTACTTTTTTAAGCAGAGAGATAACGACGTACGCGCCGCACACGCCAATTCTCCTAATTTCAGTTAACGCCTTATCGATATCTACCTCATGGAAAACAGTAAAACTGAAAATATACGAAAAAATATCACTCCTAAAGGGCATCAACTCCACGCACGCCGCCATTAAATGCGCCTGTTCATCGATTCTCGCCCTTGCCCTTCTCAACATATTCAGAGATTTATCCACGCCAAAATACTCAAACCTATTATCAACCATACTCCGCCTCAAATACTCATAAAAAAGACCCGTACCACACCCAGCATCCAAGATCAAGCCTCTAATATTCCCTATCGAAGATAAAGCGGCGGAATACTTAGCGAACTGCTCCCCTCTATACAGTTCATCATAGGAACTATACAGAACGTCGTAGTCTAGTTCAGCCACAAACCTAACATTAGGCGAGCAGATATATTTCTATTCGTTAGAACTAAGACCACTAGCATTTCACTCCACCCCAGCCTAAAACAGGCAGAGTTCTAATCAATCGAACCAAGTAACCCTTTTATAAGTCTACTTTAATCCATAACTCGCAACCCCGAAAAGGGGTATGGTGGATTAGATATGAGTAGGAAAATACTGGTTGGATTGTTGGTATTAGCGCTCCTCATAGCGCTACCCCTAGCAACTCCACGCGCCACGGCATCTCCCACCAAATGGTATATCCAAATACTATGGAATAGCAACGAGCCGCTAGCAGACGCCGAGGTAGTATTCGTAGCATTTGAAGTTGGAGGCGATCCAATACTAGTCGCTAGAGGAACAACTGACGATGAAGGCAAGCTATGGTGGGACGAAAACGACTGGTGCAACGCGACTCCAATATCTGCCACCGCGGTAGTCAACTTTACAATACTAATACACGAATACGACAAATGGTTCCTGCTAAACTGGAGCTTTGACCCCCACTGGTCCTCGCCACTAACATGGGATGACCTAGACGACTACATCAATAGTACTCTCTACTTCTACGCCGGACACAGGTGGAGCCTATACTTCCAAGCCTGGGATGTAGGATTCGATGTACCGCTATACTTCAAGAAGAAAGTAGCCGAGGATCTAGCATACTTCCAGGTATACCTAGTAGATAAAGCGGATGTACCGCTCGAATGGGACGCTCCCGGCAACGACACCTACACAATGATATGGGAGGCGTGGGGCAATAGAACAAACGCAGTGTCAGTTATAGAGCCTGGAAGCAAACAGATAAAATACCTAAACATATCCGACACTAGAGTAGAACCCGACGAAGCCAACTGCTTCTATCTAAAAGACATATTCAACACAAGCCTAGTCAAGGAAGTATACTGGCTACTAGGAGTCAGCCACCAAGACACGAGCAAAGCCATTAAAATACAAGTAGGCGAAGATGTACTAAAATTCAACTACACAATATCCAACGGCGTAACCCTGCTAAACGTAACCAGTAACGTACTCTCAGAGGGTATATGGAAAGGCTCATACAACCTGACGAAAGATGCTACCAATAATAAGTTCGGGCCGGTAGTAGACTACGCCTTTACAAAGGCAAAAGCAATCAAGCTACTCGACTGTACCGAGGCAGTATTCTATAACTACGCTACGCCCGTAAAGATAGAGTTCAAAGCGTTTATCGACGGCAGATGGATAGCCGTCAGAGACGGCCAGTACTATAACGGATGGGCGCCCAGAGAAGGTGCACTCCCAAGAGTAGGCAATAGGGTAGACTATGGAGTATCTCCATTAAACTATGTATACTTCTGGCTGCCCGATATAACCGCGCCCGAGCTCTACGGAATAAACTATACAATATATGTAAACTACCTAGGAGTAACAGTCGCCGTAGAAAAACTAAACACGACAGAGCTTCCCTTCTACCGGGCGACGGAACTTCCAGAAGAAGAATTATTAAACGAGATTAAAACCACCATAAGGCCCGTAGTGATAGAGGTAGAGGATAAAGAGCCCGAGCCGCAGCCCTTGGACAGAGCTCTAATAGTATTAACGATGAAAGGATACGACTTCAACCTAACCACGACGACCGCAACCTATTACATGGACGGAAGGACCTACGTAGTACTGCCACCCTTCGACACGCCGTGGCCGCCCATGAGGCTTCCGGGAACTGAGGAGGCTCCAACATTCCCGGTAGGCTATCTGCCCATACCCTACAACGTGACGGAGTTCGAGTATGAGATAAAGGTCTACTGGAGGTCAGCTGCTAACATATTCTACGAGGAGGCTCCGTGGATTGACGTAACGTGGGAGGACAACAGCACAATAACCATAGGCGAGGACTGCTTCAAGATACGCCACGAATACCTCGGCCCGGTCTGGTACTTCGTCGTAATGGCCGAGGTCTACCAGGCCAACATACAGCTAATCGATATGTGCGGAGAGCCGCTAACGCTTGAAGACTACCCGCACGCCATAGTGAGGCTATACGATGAGGGAGGGACCCCGATACTAGACGCTCACGTAACCAGCGTAGGCGACGGAGTAGTATTCCTAGATAAAATACCGAAAGGCAAGTATAGCCTAAAGCTACTGTGGAAGGGAGTATGGATCGAGCCCAAGAACGAGACCAAGACGTTCGAAGTACTGGACAACGTCGTAGAAGCTATAGTCTTTGAATTCCCGATAGGCGACGTCAACATAACCCTAACCCAGTGGGACGACTGCGACCTGGTGCTAGACGGGCTAAACGCGACGCTCATATACTACTGGGGCAACAAGGAGAAGTGGAGAGAGCCGTGGTCTAGGTCGGACTGCGACGGAGTAGTATCCTTCGAGAAGGTACCGTTAGTGCCATTTGAAGGAGGGAACATAACTCTTGTAGTATATACTGGACCATGGGACGACAACGGAGACGGAGACTACAATGATGCAAACGATGAAACTCACACGCCCTACACCAGAGGAACTAAAGACAACAACATACTCGTGTTCCTAGGAGACCTACACGAAGACGTAATATGGGATATAGGGCCATACGCGGAAGACCTACAGGCGGCCGGAACCTGCACGGCCATCGGTAAGAGACCGGTCTGGATCTACAGCTTCGACCTCTGGGCTGTAGACCACGCCTATAACATATTAACAGAGATTAAGACCGATATGGGAGTCTACCCAGTAGTAGTAGCCCTTTTCGACGATGAATACCAGCTTGAACCTCCGACCTGCGGACCCCCAGGATGTTGTGCACCCGATGTAAGAGTAACTTACAAGATAATCAACCTAACCGGAGAAGGCGATACCGGGCACTTCAACGGAATACCGGAGGCCAAATTCGTCTACACCAGCAGACAGTACGTGAAAGAGTATCCACACTTGTTCATAGCCGGAGCCAAATACAAGTGGATGGTATTCCACGGCGGCGTACTAGTCTTCAACTACACGGTTGAACTGCCCAGGCCGGATCAGGACGTAACCTACATATTCAACGAAACCACGGGCGAGTACGAGGTAGTGGAAGGATTTGAATCAACGGACTACGACTGGACTTGGTGGGACGAAGACGATGGATTGCACAAGACCCACCCGATACTAACGATTAAGGGCGTAGCCGCCTGCGAAGGCAAGCCCAAAATAGAGCTAGTAACCTGGACTCAGACCCTAACCGTCTACACCATCAGCAACGCCGGACTATACATGGCCCCGAACCTCAACCTGACCCTGATAAGAGAGGACGTACTCAACCTAACCTTCATAAGCGACCCAGACAACTACGACAACATAGTAACCGAGGGCTGGGTTGGGCAGGCGGCCGCCTACGCCTGGAGCACGCTAGACGAAGACGATGGAACAGCTGACGGAGTAATAGTGGTAACCGTGCCAGTATGGCAGCCCAGAGATTCCGCCTACACAGATGTCGATATCAAGTTCGGAAGCGAGATAACATACGTGGAAGTACTAGCTGGCGAAAAATGGGGCACTCCGGGCGTAGTAGGAACGCCATGGTGCGAAGACATAACTACCTCCGTGAACTACGTCGTCGACCACAGTATATTCGGTTATAGAGTCAACTGGAACCACACCGCCAGCAAGGTAACCGACGAGCCTTGCGAGTACTACCCAGCCTGGTTCAAGAAGCTTGAAGGAGTATGGTACGAGTTCCGCGGAAACAACACCTGGTACGCCGGCGACTGCTGGAACATGACCTACTGGAGCGGAGCAGCCAAGATAGTACACACCTTAATGATGGACGGATTCTGCGTAGTAGTATACGGACACGACTTCCACAGCAACTTGGTACCGCTAGAAGGACAGCTAATCTACCTAGAAGTATGGGGTAAAGACTGGGACGGAAGCGCTAATGTCGACGTATATGACACGCTGATAGACTGGGAGGATGGCGTATTAACCGACGCTGACGGTAAGGCGGTAATTAAGCCTGAGAAAGGAGCTAGCATAACTCTGCCCAACGGAGAATCCCTGCCAGTAGCTGGCGGAGTAATAGCCTGGAAGTTCGACGTAGACGGAAATGTGTGCAGGTGGCTGTCATACCAGTTCAAGACCAGGCAGAACTACGAAGGCATGCTAGAGCCCTACGACCTAACTCCAGAAGACGTCATGACCGCCGAGATAGAAACCCTAGAGAGCGGATGGTTCGAGTTCGGCGAGGAGCACAACAACGCTGAGGAGTGCATCGAGCTAGAGTGGGGCTACATCAAGCTAACCGTCGAGGACTGGACTGGCAACCCGCTGAAAGACATGCTAGTCCTAGCAATACCGCAAGGACAGATACACCCGTCCACCTTCGCCTTCACCGACGAATACGGCAGAGTAGTACTACACGTAGCTGACGGACCATACGAGATTAAGATATACTGGAGAGACACCTACTTCCTAGACTTCGCTGGCATAATACCGAGAGCCCTAGACATCTACGACAGCCTAGCCGACGAAATGGTGCCGAGATGGTTCAGCCCATCCGGAACCGAGTATCCCAACAGCGCTACGATAAAGACGAGAGTATATGGTGCTCTACTCAAGATTAGAGATGCTGACGGAGAGAAGCTCAGCAGCTACGATCCGATAACCGTAACCATATACTGGCCCGACAAGGTGGTGACCAAGCACAAGCCCGACGAACAGGGCGTAGTAAGACTAGTAATGAACAAAGACACCATCGAGGAGATGACTGGCTTCAGAAGCCCAGAATCGCCCGTAGAGGTGCCGCAGGCTCCCGAAGGCGAGTACAAGGTAGTAGTCGAGTGGGAGGGAGTTGGAGTAATAGCCGAGCAGAGCATAAGAATTGAAGCTGGCAAGTTCGAAGCCGGAGCCACTGTGTCGGTAGAGTACTTGATAACGACCGACGTATACGACATGGTAGTAGCTGTCAAGACGCCGTTCGACACGCCGATGGCCGGTGCCGACATAACCCTTAAGAAGAAGGATGGAACTGAAATTAAGACTGTCGTAGGCAGTGACGGAACCGTAGCCATCACCGAGGTGCCGCTAGGCACTGTAGACGTAACTGTGCACAAGTGGAAAGGAATGACTGTAGATTTCACCAAGACTGGCGTAACTGTCACGGAGAACACTGTAATAGTTGACAAGATAGGAGTGATCAAAGTTAAGGTAGTCGGCCAGAGAGGACAAGGACTAGCTGGCGCCGAAGTAATGCTCGAGGGCACTCCAATCAAAGGAACCACTGCCGCCGACGGAACCTTCTCTGACGAACTGCCCGCTGGCAGTTACACCGTTAAGGTAAGCTACGGAGGCAAGGAGAAGACCGCCACCGCCACCGTAACCGGCGGCGAGGTTAGCGAGGTCGTAGTAGAGCTGCCGGTGTTCATCGAGATAGCCGGATGGTCCATGGACATGTCGGCGTTCATAGGCATGCTACTGCTCATCGTACTGCTGATAATAGTGCTGTTCATACTGCTCCACGAATACAGCGTCTGGCGCCGCAGAAAGATCGCCGCCGCCGTAGTACCCGTTAAACCTACTGCATAATTTTAAAACCTTATTTTTTACTAATTTTATTTTGAATTGTGAGCATTTTCTATTAGACTATTACTACGGGATAATAGCATTTGTCAAGACTTCTTTAAACGCGTCTCCGGCATCTGTCGATTAAGTGGATGATCGCAGCAATACTATAGTTAAAGCTAAATTTAATTTGGGCTTTATGCCTAAAATTAGTGGAATGGATTTAGATCTGTTAAAATTGCCGCCTAAAACATTGAAAAAGTTAAAGAAAGCCGGTTTTACGACAGCTGAATCTATAGCTTTTATGCCGGAATACTTCCTAGCCGAGAGAATAGGAATCTCTAAAGAAAAAATATTAGAGATAAGGGAGAAAGTCCTAAGGAATGCAAAGCCCCAGGTTGTAACGGCGTTAAAATATCTTCGAGAAAGGAGGAGTAAAGTAAGGTATTTAACTACTGGTTGTCGTTGTTTGGATGATTTGCTTGGTGGCGGTGTTGAGACTGGTGCTGTTACGGAGTTTGTAGGCGAGTTTGGCACTGGCAAGACGCAGATAGCTCACCAGCTGTCTGTTACTGTACAGCTTTCCAGCGAGGAAGGCGGATTAGAAGCTAAAGCAGTTTACATAGATACAGAAGGTACTTTCAGGCCTGAACGCATAATGCAAATAGCAGAGTATAGAGGCCTAAACCCTCAACAAACACTAGAAAACATACTCTACGCAAGAACATACACAAGCGAACAGCAGATATTTGCTGTTAAGGCTTTGAGGAAATTATTGGAGCGGGAGAGAGTAGGGCTCATCGTCGTCGATAGTGTGGTGGCGCATTTCAGATCGGAGTATGTGGGGGATGAGGTTTTTGTTAGACAGAGGCTTCTCGCTAAGCATTTAAGAGATCTCATTACGTTGGCGGAGGAGTATAACGTAGCCGTTGTAGTCACGAACCACGTCTTAACCGTGCCGGAAACCTTTATAGGAAACCCCTTGAAGCCTGTCGGGGGGAACGTGTTAGCCCATGGGTGCGCTCATAGGGTGTGGCTTAGGAGGATA
>Ga0190367_1000743_pt1 | contig 21578 bp, 19 predicted proteins | sample 4872181011_MG_FD_171838 | JGI IMG/M metagenome (GOLD analysis project Ga0190367, IMG submission 171838) | Hydrothermal vent microbial mat bacterial communities from Southern Trench, Guaymas Basin, Mexico - 4872-18-10-11_MG | ecosystem: Environmental > Aquatic > Marine > Hydrothermal vents >...
TTTAGAATGCGGTCCTTGGGTAGAGGGAGACAGGCTCATGGGTCTAAATATAATCCGTAGACCAAAATCAGCTAAGTTCCTCCTAAATGAAGTAATAAGTGAAGGAAGATTCTCCGGAGGGAAGCATTTAAAGAAAGACCTAATTGAAAACTTTGATATATTGGTTTCATCTGAGCTGATAAACGTGCAGGATGTTAGCCTTTTGGAGTGGTTGTCGGACTTCCTGAGGGGCAAACCACCCTGGTTGGAGGCTTGGAAATGGTCAGAACGTTCATAGCAATAGACTTAGGGCAGGAAACAAAGGATATAATAGAATCAAAAGTCTTAGACGAGATATCGAAAATAGATGTTGACGTGAAACTAGTGGAAAAGGAAAATCTACACCTGACATTAAAGTTCCTAGGAGAAATTCATGAGAGAAGAGTTTCTGATGTTAAAGAAGTTCTAGAGAGAATATCATCTGAGAAAAAGAAGTTTTCAATGAGACTACACGGATTGGGAGCATTCCCTAACAGTAGGTCTGCGAGAGTGGTCTGGATTGGGGTAGAAGATGGGAGAGAAGAGTTACACAACTTAGCCTCAGAAATAGATTCAGAGCTACATAAAATTGGATTTAAAAGAGAAAGAAAGAGATTTCATCCTCACATCACGGTTTGCAGAGTGAAAACGCCTAGGAACATCTCGAAGATAAGGTCTCTGATAGAAGCCCTAAGGGATTTAGAGGTAGGGGTAGAGGAGGTCAATTGCTTGTCTCTCAAGAAAAGCACTCTGACATCGAAGGGACCAATATACGAGGACCTCCACAAATTCCCACTGCAAGATTGACTAATACCTGCTAAATAGCAGATGAATTTTAAATCCACACAAAGGGACGATTCCTTCAAACGTCAGCCAATCTGAGGAGCAGTCAACGTTTTTAAGAGGTCCGGGAATTTAGGCCTGGGGGGATGCACATGGCTTCTGATGAGAAGGAGACGGTTGAGGGATTGCTAGAAATAAAAGAGATTTACGAGCCACCAAAAGAAATAGTTGAGAAGGCATACGTAAAAAATTATGATGAAGTCTATCAGGCAGCAATCAAGGACCCAGAGAAATTCTGGGAGGAAGCAGCAAATGAATTGGAGTGGTTTAAGAAATGGAACAAGGTGCTAGAGTGGGACTATCCTAAAGCGAAGTGGTTCCTAGGCGCGAAAGTGAACATAGTCCATAACGCCTTGGATAGACACATGAACACGTGGAGGAGGAACAAGGTCGCTCTCTATTGGGAGGGACAAGATGGCTCTTCTAGGACCCTCAGTTACGCTGACCTATACAGAGAGGTGAATAGGTTCGCCAATGCTCTCAAAGAGCTTGGAATTAAAAAAGGAGACAGAGTAACGATTTACTTACCTAGGATACCAGAGCAAATGATAGCCATGTTAGCCACAGCTAAGATAGGTGCAATACACAGTGTAGTTTACTCCGGATTCAGTGCTGGAGCTCTCAAGGACAGGATAATAGATGCAGAGGCTAAGGTGGTAGTAACTGCTGATGGAGGCTATTATCGAAACAAGATAGTTCCTCTAAAGGACACAGTTGATGAAATAAGAGATGAGTGCCCAACATTGGAGCACGTTGTAGTGGTAAGAAGGACCGGGAAGGACATAAGGGAAAAAGAGGGAGACGTTGATTGGAACGAACTAGTAAAGGACAAACCAGTAGAGTGTAAAACAGAGGAAATGGATTCCGAAGATCCACTCTTCATATTGTATACTTCTGGAACTACAGGGAAGCCGAAGGGAGTTCTACACGTCCACGGAGGATACATGGTCGGTGTGTACAGGACTATGAAATGGATATTCGATATCAAGGACGATGACGTTTATTGGTGCACTGCTGATGCAGGATGGATAACGGGACACAGTTACATAGTCTATGGTCCGCTTATAAACGGAGCAACTTCATTGATGTGGGAAGGGGCCCCAGATTACCCGCATCCTGGGATATGGTGGTCACTAATAGAGAAGTACAAGGTATCGATATTCTATACAACGCCCACGGCTATAAGGGCATTAATGAGGTACGGGGAAGAGTGGCCAAGAAAATATGACCTCTCTTCACTGAGAATTCTAGGTAGCGTAGGCGAACCGATAAACCCAGAGGCTTGGCTGTGGTTCAGGAAAGTAACGGGGGATAGGTGCCCCATAATGGATACCTGGTGGCAGACTGAGACTGGGATGATAATGATATCTCCTCTTCCATGCGTCCCACTAAAACCAGGATCTGCTACTAAGCCATTCCCAGGAATAGTAGCTGAGATAGTGGATAAGGATGGAAACAAGATAACAGAGCCGAATAAGGGAGGATACCTAGTGATAAGGACACCATGGCCTGCGATGATGAGAACTATATACAAGGACCCAGATAGATACAATAGCTACTGGGAAACAATTCCAAATGCCTACCACACTGGAGACATGGCCAAAATGGACGAAGATGGATACTTCTGGATACTGGGAAGAGCAGACGATGTACTCAAGGTCTCTGGATATAGGCTAGGAACTGCAGAGATAGAGAGCGCCTTAGTCTCCCATGAAGCAGTTGCAGAGGCTGCAGTAATAGGCAAGCCAGACCCGGTAAAGGGAGAGGCTATCAAGGCCTTCGTTGTACTGAAAGAGGGATATGAACCATCAGATGATCTCGTTAAGGAACTAAAGATGCATGTCAGGGAAGTAATGGGACCTATAGCTATGCCTTCTGAGATAGAGTTCAGAGAAAGTCTTCCTAAGACGAGAAGCGGTAAGATAATGAGGAGGCTCCTCAAAGCCCAAGAGCTAGGGTTACCCGTCGGAGACACTTCAACCTTGGAGGACTAGTTCCCTTCCACATTTTATTGTTTTCAGGTGTTAAACATGTTTTGGAGCAAAGAAGAGAGCATGGACAGAAAAGAATTGGAGAAATTACAATTGAGGAGACTGAAATGGACTATTTCTCACGCCTATTCTAACAACGAGATATATCACAGAAAAATGGAAGAAGCTGGAGTAAAACCAGGAGATGTAAAGAGCTTAGACGACATTAGGAAATTACCCTTCCTGAGTAAAGCGGAGTTGAGAGACTATTATCCCTTTGGATTAGTTTCGGTACCAATGGACGAAATAGTAGAGATACACGCCTCTTCTGGTACCACAGGAAAACCTGTAGTTGGAACATATACACAGAGAGACTTAGAAATTTGGACCGAGGTAATGGCTAGATGCCTATGGGCCGATGGTATAAGGAAAGGAGATAGAATACAAAACGCGTATGGATACGGCCTATTCACGGGGGCTCACGGATTCGAAAGAGGGGCCAGAGCAATAGGAGCTATGGTGATTCCCACCAGCTCAGGGAACACTAAGAGGCAGATACAGATAATGAAGGACTTCGAGACCACTGCCCTAGCTTGCACCCCGAGTTATGCCTTATATATGGCAGAGGTCGCAGAAAAAGAAGGCTATAATCCAGGAGAGGACTTCAGCTTGAGGGTCGGACTCTTCGGCGCAGAGGCTTGGAGCGAAGAAATTAGAAAGAAGATAGAGGAGAAGTGGAACATAGACGCTAGGGATCACTATGGACTCACCGAAGTGATAGGCCCAGGAGTCTCCTTTGAGTGCGAGGCAAAAGACGGTTTGCACGTTAATTCGGACCACTTCCTGATGGAAATAATAGATCCTGAAACTGGAGAACAAGTGGGAGAAGGAGAAAAGGGAGAGCTAGTTTTCACTAGCTTAACGAAAGAGGCTTTTCCTGTAATAAGATTCAGAACTAGGGATCTAGTCTATTCAATGGAGGAATGCGAATGCGGAAGAACCTTTCCCAAGCATTCTAGAATAATAGGGAGAGCAGACGACATGATGAAGGTCAAAGGAGTCATAGTGTTCCCCAGTCAAATAGAGGAAGCAATAGTCTCTGTAAGAGGGGCTAGTGAGAATTATCAGATAGTTAAGTATAAGAGGGGACCTTTCACAGAAATAAAGGTTAGAGTTGAGCCGACTGCAGAGAGGTTCAGCAAGGGTAACCTAGACGACCTCAAGAGAGAGATAGAAGAGGAGATACAAAAGATAGTTGGCCTTAGGGTGGAGGTGGAAATAGCTAGTCCAGGGGAAATACCTAGGAGTGAAGGCAAAGCTAAGAGGATAGTGGAAGGATAAGACTATTGCCTATTTTTCTTACTTATTACTTCCAATACCCTGGAGACTATCTCATTTAGCTTCTCTCTCAGCTCTTTTGACATTCTTCTCCCATGGACACGTTCCTCACACCGATTCCGATGACGTGGAACTTCACCCCTAGGGATGAGACCACTCTGATTAGGGTAGGCACTCCCGAGTAATGAGTTGAGATCGAGTAGTTTTCACTTGGATTTAGGATTCTGACTTCACCAGCTTTATCGCTCTCGAAGCTATCTATTATGAACACCTCATCGTATTCTGCCACAATGTTTATCAAACTTATTGGAAAAAAAGGCCATTCTATCACGTCAACTTCTTCTAATTCATCTCTCAACTTTCTTGAGGCTGATAGGCCAATGCAGTCATCTCCCATTATCTCGTTACCCAGCTAGACTACGAGAACCCTCTTCATGCTATCCTCTGGTGAGCTCACCAATTTTTTTCTCCATCTTCGCTCATCAATTCTATTGTCAATGGTATCTTCTAGAAGCGAATGCGTAGCACAGGCGTAGCAAGGGTCATACGCCCTGAATGCCATCTCTATCATATTTAGTATCCCTTCGTCCACTTCACCTCTCCTGATGAAGCTCTTCGCTGCTTCGTCTATGGACAGAGAGATTCTAGCTGCGTTATGCTGAGTGGCAACGAGTAGATTAGCTCTTTTTATTATGCCTCTTTCATCTGTAATGTAGTGATGTATCAAAACCCCTCTTGGTGCTTCAACTACTCCAAACCCTTCTCTCGGGACAGAAGTAGGTATTTCCCTCACTTTCTCACTCGTCAATTCTGGATTTTCTAATACCTCTTTTATCCTCTCTGCCGTATACACCATTATCTATTACTCTAGCCCAGTGGTTAGCCAATGTGTGATGAGCTGGTTTTCCTAGGGCTTCCAACTCTCCTCATAAGCCTCTTGAGCCTTAGGAGTGGCCATCCCATCTGCTACGTTTAATCTCGCGAGTGGAGCTACACTGAATATTCCACTCTTCTCACAGTCTGTGAATCCATTCCATCCCACTCCCCTTGGGTAAGGAAATTTAACGTAAGTCCACGGCTCTACGTGTTCTACTATTATACAGTCTAGACTGACGTATATCAAAGCTACAGACGAGTAATATCCAAGTATTCTCAAAGGGTTAGTGTGATGGAGTAAATCTCATTCGTTAAAGTCCGTCTCAGCAAATAGCAAATAGTAATGCTGAAGCGTATTTTGAACGAGAATCAGGTGTATCTGCGAATTGGGTCAAGAAGTGAACTGGGACAGTCTTAAAGAACTCAGAGAGTTTTCTTGATAAGGGTACCCTCCTCGCTGAGTCTCCCACTGTGAACTTGTACATTCTGTACAGTTGCTCATTACTAGAGCACTGAGGACTACTAAGATTACATGCCCCCCTATCTCAACAGTTCTGAGACCCTCTAGGTCAACTTTTCTGTCACCACTGGTCCATGAAGTAGATATACCAATCCGAGTGTGAGGGGGCTAAGACTAAAGAGGCCATCACCTCAAAGCTCTTCGAATGATAAATCCTCTTTGAAATTCCAGTCCAGTCGTATTCTGTTGTTAGGTATCTCCTCAGAACCATCATCACTTCTCCTAGATCTACATCCTTGGGGCAGGTATCTGAGCATTCCTCGCAGTAATATCAAGTCCATGGGGTTAGGTTCTCTAGTACATTCTCTTTCAGACCAAGTCGTGAATATTTTATCATCTTTCTCAATGGGATTATTCCATCCTCGGACAGAGGACAAGTCGCTGTACAAGAGCCGCATTGATAACATCTCTTTATTCCTTCCCCACTGGGGGAAATTAACTCATCGAGGAACTCCTCATCGATTTTAAGGGGGCTCTAATGCATTAAGAACGTTCTATAAAAGAATTGTGGAACTCCACTGGGAATACAAAGTCACTTATCTACGTACAACATTGACTCATGCAGGTAGCCTAACAATCTATCAGTTCTCTAAAAACGCAAACTATTTTAAAGGGGATGTGGAGAGGGGGTGGCGGAGTGGAGGATGATGAATGACGGAGCAATGATCCCAATATCCCTAGTTCTGATCCCTGTGTTGTTCTCCCTTTTAAACTTAGCAATTCCTAGCCATAAAGCTAGGAAAATCGTCACTTATATTGGAGGAGGAGTGATAGCCCTATTATCGTTTCTACTTTGGTTAAAAACACCAATTCAAGTCAGTTTACATCCGAATGTAAATTCATTGATCATCCTTTTGGACTATGCACTCATATTCTACTTTCTCAAGGAGGGTATCGTCTACAAGCACAGGACGATAGTGTCATTGACCACGGTACAACTTGTCTTACTGAGTATTTTGGTAGCTTACTTCCACACGGAAAGCACCTACTTCATAGTCGATAGGCTCTCGGCAGTAATGGCTCTAATAGTTGGAACGGTCGGATCGACAATAGCTGTGTATTCCACTAGATATATGGAAGAGGGAGAAGACCTCAATAGAGAGAATAGATTCCTATCGGTTATATTTCTCTTCCTAGGAGCGATGAATGCCCTAGTTTTCTCAGATAACCTGGAGTGGATATTTTTCTTCTACGAATGCACGACATTTACATCCTATTATCTGATAGGATACAGAAGAGACGAATTGAGCATTAGAAATTCTCTTTTAGCTCTGTGGATGAACCAGATAGGAGGAATAGCAATACTTCTCTCAGCAATTTCCTCTGCCTATATCCATGGAACAATTCTAGTCCAGGAGTTGATTAAAACAGGAGCTCTCTTGCCCATTTCTCTGATAGTCATAGGAGCCATGGTTAAGAGTGCCCAAGTTCCATTTCAGAGCTGGCTCCTTGGCGCAATGGTAGCACCTACCCCAGTTAGCGCCCTATTACACTCAAGCACTATGGTGAAGATAGGTCCCTATTTGGTATTTAGGGTCTCAGATGTAATGGATGGAACTACTCTAGGCTCTGTTGTTGCTTTGGCAGGAGCATTCACATTCACTTCCGCCTTGGTCATGGCCTTATCTCAGATAGAATTCAAGAGGTTGCTGGCTTATTCCACAATAGCTAGCCTAGGAGCAATGATACTTTGTGGAGGAATAGGCACACCTCTGGCCATAACTGCTGGCATTACTCTCTTAGTCTTTCATGCTGTGTCCAAGGCTTTCCTCTTCTTGGAAGCTGGAATATCAGAGAAGGAGTTCCACGCGAAGACTCTAGAGGAACTATTCGGTCTGATAACCAAGGGACCAATTACAGCATGGATGATAACCTTCGGTGCTATTGCGATGGCTCTACCACCATTCGGAATGTTCATAGGAAAATGGATACTCATACAGGCAGCAGTTATTTCTAAGCAGTACCCCACTCTCTTTCTTCTAGTTTTCGGGAGTGCAGTGAGCGTGATAGTATACATGAAGTTGATAGGGAGAGTACTAGCAGGAAGAGAGACAGAGAGACCTCGTAAGTCTGAATCGCTCTCTCCGACGTATTTAATTACTACTTTGGTTTGCGTTGTAGCTATAGCTATTTTAACTTTGTTCTATACTTCCTTTGCCAATTCCGTCATAGAAAAAGTCACAGAGGACATTATACATAAGTCTCTCATTGAATCGGGTATAAGGGAAAAAGGCCTCGGCCTAATATTAAATGCAGGGAGAATAGACTCGTGGCAGCTATTACTCCTTTTCTCTCTGGCATTTGCTCTTCCAATTCTAGGATACTTCCATACTTGGAGAAAAGCAGATCTAGTTTACGAATACACATGTGGAGAACCTATAGAACCAAACTTAGGAGCTTATTACTTCTTGGATAAGTTGAACGACGAGCACCTTAGCAGAATATTCAATCCAATAGCTTCAGTGTTTCTCCTCCTAATACTCCTAATGGGGGTGCTCTGATGGATTTCCTACTCCCAGCATCGCTATTGGTACTGTCTCCACTAATAGGAGGATTGTTAGAGGGAACATTCAGGAAGTTGAATGCTAGGATGCAGAATAGGGTAGGTCCACCGATAGTACAGCCCTTCTATGACCTCTTCAAGCTGCTACAAAAGAGACCAATTCTAATAAACAATTATCACGTAATCATGGCTTATGCACATCTTGTGGCAATGGTAATAGCCCTTGCCACTTTCTTGCTCGGAGGAGACTTCCTCCTAGTTATATTCTTCCATGGAATGAGCTTAGCCCTATTATCCATGGGAGCATACGGAGTCAGATCTTCTTACAGCCAAGTAGGGGCTACCAGGGAATTGTTACACATATTAGCTGTTGAACCAGTTTTGATAATGATTGCTGCAAACCTCTACCTGAACACAGGCACCTTCTTACTTTCAGAGATCTTTAATTCTAACTTCCTATTCAAGTCTATGCCCCTAGCATTTCTAGCTTTAGTTGCAGTACTACCTGCAAAACTCAAGAAATCCCCATTTGACGTGAGTGAAGCACATCAGGAGATAATAGGCGGCCCAGAAATAGAGTACAGTGGTCCATTCTATGCACCGATATATCTGGCTAAGTGGTTAGAAGAGGTGTTATCCGCCGGACTAATAGCTATGTTCTTCTTGGGAAATCCAGTAATAACTTTAATTGCTATTTCAGTTACTTTCACGTTTGTTCTAGCAGTTGATAATTCCACAGCCAGATTGAGTTACTGGGACATGGTGAAATACACTTGGGAAATCTCCATTCCCTTGGTTTTGGTTAATTTGGTCTTGAACTACGTAGGGGTGTTATAAATGAGCATATTCGCGTTGAGTAGGGTCAAGTCTCCTTGGATACTACATTACGACACAGGTGGTTGCAATGGATGTGACATAGAAATATTAGCGGTTTTAACTCCTAGATACGACGTAGAGAGATTCGGGATGATCAACAGAGGGAATCCAAAGCAAGCGGACGTTTTCTTAGTCACAGGCCCAGTTACTAAAAGATGTAGGGAGAGACTCATCAACTTGTACCTTCAGGTCCCAGAACCTAAAGTAGTGGTGGCAGTTGGGAGTTGTGCTTGCGATGGAGGAGTTTTCAGAAACATGTACAACGTTGAGAACGGAGTGGACAAAGTAATACCAGTGGACGTTTATGTCCCGGGTTGCGCAGCTAGGCCTCACCAAATTATAGATGGAGTAGTCAAAGCACTGGAGATACTCTCTAAGAAGACTAAGGAGAACATAGAATTGCCGGAGTATATTAAAGAGAGATTCCCGTCTTTAAACGATAGGAGAAAAGTCTTGGAGGAGATGAGGAAAAGATGAAGGAGCTACCACCAGAGAAAGGCATAAGGAATTTCTCCGTGATTGAAACAACTCTGGAAAAAATAAGAGAAAAGATAAGGGAGATATATGATCCGAAAAAGGTACACTACATTGGAGTAGACGCCTATGACGATGGGAACAAAATGGAAATAAGATATTGGTTCCTGAAAAAAGAAAGTAACGTTGTTCTTTTAGTGAAGGCACCATTTGATTACGGAGAAAAGGTACCAAGCATCTCAGATATAGTTAAGCCAGCTTTCGTTCAAGAATGGGAAATAGCAGATCTCTTCGGCATAAACATAGAGGGGAGAGTGGAGAACTTCTTCCTAACACCTGAAAGTCCGAGAGCTCCACTTAGGAGAGGTGATAAACTTGGCAAGTGAATCTAAGAACAAGACGAGAGAAATACAAATCAAGGAGAAAGTATACACGACCATACCCTTTGGAAGCCAGCACGTGGCCTTACCAGAACCAATAAAATTCATTTTCGACACTGAGAACGAAATAGTTAAGGAAATCAAGTTCGACATTGCATACGTTCACAGAGGGATAGAAAAAGCCCTAACTACCATGTTCGACTTCAGGAAAGCTCCATACGTCGTAGGAAGGGTTTGCGGAATATGCTCTGCGGCTCACACTATACCTTGTGCAGTAGTGATGGAGAGAGCGATAGGCATAGACAGGGAGATACCAGACAGAGCTAAAGCAATAAGAATGATCGCCTTGGAGATAAATAGACTTCAGTCTCATTTTCTAATAAATGGACATTTGGCAGAGGTTTGCGGATACGAGAACGTTTTCATGCATATTTGGAGAGACAGGGAGATGATTATGGATTTAGCAGACATGTTATTCGGGAACAGAGTGCAATACGACGTAGTCTGTGTGGGCGGAGTCAATAGAGACATACCAAAGGACAAGGAGAGAGTTCTCCTAGATAAGCTCAATGAAATAGAGAAGAGTGTTGAATTCATGGAGAAGATATTCACAAAAGATAGGACTCTCGTATCTAGGCTCAAGGGACTTGGTGTAGTTTCTAAGGAAATGGCTTTAGAATATGGAATAGTTGGGCCTATGGCTAGAGCCTCGGGAGTGAAAACCGATTGCAGAGTAGAAGATGATTGGGGTCTGTATAAGGATCTAGGATTCGAGATGGTCACGATGGAGGAAGGAGATAGCTTAGCGAGATGTCTAGTAAGAGTCAGAGAATGTTATGAAAGCATTAGGATAATTAGAGAAGCAATTAAATCTACAGAAGAAGGAGAGATATCAATCAAGGTCACTGCTAACCCGAAATATGAGGCTGTTTGTAGAAACGAAGCACCGAGAGGAGAGCTATTCTACTACGTGAAAGGGACTGGGGGTATAATGCCAGATAGGGTGAGGATAAGGACGCCCACATTAGCGAACATACCGATATTGCCGGAAGTCATGAAGGACGTGAGTTACAACGACATACCTCCACTACTGATGAGTTTCGATCCCTGTATCGCTTGTACTGGGAGGTGATCTCTTGCTTAAGATGTTCCTTACCTCTGTTTTGAACCTGTTCAGGAAGCCAGCAACTCATTTATATCCCTTCGAGCCTTATGAACCGTTTGAGGACTACAGAGGGAGAATAGTTTGGAACGAGGAGAAATGCACCTTTTGTATGAGATGTGAAATGGTATGCCCTCCAGGTGCAATAAAAATAATGATAATGGAGGACGACACCAAGAGATGGCTCTGGAACCCAGCACAATGCATATATTGCGGAGAATGTGTTAGGAACTGTCCATTTGGAGCTTTGACCCAAGAGAATCAGTATTCGCCTCCACTGGATAAGTCCAACAAGAGAGACTGGTCGGAGATAGAGAGAGAAGCAGAGAGACTCAAGCTTCTGTGGAGAGAGAGGCTAAGGAAGAAATCTCAAGCTAAGAAAAGTAGCTAAGGGGGAGAAACTAGAGCCTCTCCGAGAGAGATCCACTTCACTTTAACTCCACACTTCAATAGAGCTTCTCCTACCTTTTCAGGAGGTATTGCCTCGAATTTCTCTTTGATTTCATCAAGGGGCACGTCTTCCCCTTTAGATAGTTCCCTGAGCCTTTCGAGTATAGCTTCTCTCTTGATCAGACTAACCCCCTTGAGGAAAACGTATCCCATCTCCGAGATAGTGTCATTCATCATCTCTAGGATTGGTTCTAGCTCTTGAATCTCTTCTTCCTTGATCAAGTCTGTTTCACAAGAGGAAATTAGCTCTTTAACCCTCCCTATCCATTTCTCTATGTTTTTCTCCTCCAATTCACGAATTAGATCTTGTAACCCTACCAGAGAGATCTTCTTCCCGAAGTAAACTTTCTTGAATGGTACGCTTGAGAATTCTCTCCTGAGTTTTTCATCTATCATTAGGATTAGGTTCCTCACACCACTCTTCCATAGTTTTATTAGTTTCTCACGTTTTCTCTTTATGTAACTCTTAGTCCAGAATCCGACAATCTCAAGAAATAGCTTCTCCTTGCCCAATAGTATTGTGAAATCTGGCAGGAATATGGATCCGTCTTCAAGGACCAATACGTCTTCCTCTCTAAGTATCTTCCATCTTTTTGGAAATAATCTCCGTACTTCCTCCTCTACTTTGCTATCAAACTTCACTTTTTCATCTATACTCCCAGGAATAGGAAATGACATGAGTTTTGGGAGACTCTCCAACGTAAGTCTTTTCCTCTTACCATATAACTCGAAATCCACCAAAAGCTTGCTGAATCCATTCTTTAGGACGTTCACTATTATGGGGCCAATTTCTCGCCCATACTTGCTCCTCTTGCCGAATAGCTCGTTTGGACCGAATATCTCTATTGAGATCAAGTCTCCTTCAGAGTTTATCTCAAATATTAGGCCTTTAATCCTGCAGAACTTGGCAACTTCCTTCACATCTGATCCAGAGAACTCTCCGAACACTTTAACTCTGTAGGAGTTCTTTAGGACAGTATCCAGTAAATGGAAGTTGTAACTGGATGCTACTTCCTCCCATTCAGGTCTTTTTTCAGCCCTTCTCATCAAGACTAGGTTCTTCTCGAAGTCGGACCAAGCTATTTTCTCAAGCTCTGATGGGCTTATTCCTAACTCTTCAGATACTCTGGAAATTACTCCCAGTCTTTCTTCCTCATTTGGAGCAAATCCCCTTTTCCCGAGTAATTTCACTATTCTCTTCCTAATCTCCACTGGATCTATTCCAATATTACGACGAATAGGTTCGAATGCATAGAACTCTCGCAAAAGGACGTTCTCTATTCCCTTACCTAACTTGTAGCCTAACGCATCTATAATTTGAGAAAAATCAGCTTCTTCTTTCCTTTTCAGTAGATTACGTTCCATCACAGATATGGCTAATTCTATTTCATCTCTCAAGCCCTCGTTTATGAAGCTCAATTCGACTCTTCCTCTAGAATAATTATAGGCCAAGAGGTTCATTGGGAGCGCCAATTCCTTCTCCTCCTAGCAGCAGTAGATACTTCAGCAGTTCTCCTGCTAACTACTTCGTATAGTATTGCTCTCTTACCGTCCATGGGTCTAAGAAGTCTCCCGAGTCTCTGGATGTATTGCCTTCTCTGACCAGAACCGCTTATTACTACACCAATTCTCGCTCCTTGGACGTCGAATCCCTCGTCTAATACCTTTCCAGATGCTATCTTAGTTATTTCCCCTTTGCTGAACCCCTCTAGTATGAATTCTCTCTCTTCCTTCCTAGTCCTGTGAGTGATAACCGGTATCAGGAACCTCTCCCCTATTTCCTCAACCAGAGAGGTGTACTCTGAGAATATTATTATTTGGTCTTTTTCGTGCTTCTTTAGTATCTTTTCTAATGCCCTGAGTTTTCCTTCAGCATTAAATACAATTTTCCTAGATTTTTGGTGAGCAATCAGTGCCTCTCTAGCCTTGACGTCTTTTCCACTTGCTAAAACTAGTTTTTCGAAATCTCTTCCACTCCTGAACTTAATATTCCTAGATCTAAGATAACTTAGATACTTGTCCCTCAATTTCTCATATTCAGCTCGTTCCTCCTCGGTTAGATCGACGTATATCCTCTTTATCTCATAATCTGCTAGGTATCCCTTTAGTTCATCTGGACTGAGTCTGAATACCTCCTCCCCAACTAACCTCGGTATCATCTCGTGTAATTCGTCACTTCTCTCGAGAGTAGCTGTTAGTCCCATTCTGTAGGGAGAAATGGAACCTAAAGCTATAGTTCTATAGCTGGGAGCTGGGAGATGATGGACTTCATCGAATACAATTAGACCGAACTTGTCTCTTATCATCCTCAGATTCAGATGAGCCGAATCGTAAGTAGAAACAGTTATTCCTTTGATTTCTTTCTTCCCACCGCCCAGCTGCCCTGGGATCACTCCAAGGTATTCGGATATCTTAGCTCTCCATTGATGCATCAGACTCAGAGTTGGTACCACTATTAGGGTAGTGGTCATTAGCTCCCTCATTGCCTCTAGGGCTAGGAAGGTCTTACCAGCTCCTGTAGGGAGGACTATCACTCCCCTGTTCCCATTGGAGTACCATTTATCCAAAGCTTCTTCTTGGTATTCTCTCAATGAGAAATCCCCTTTTAGCTCTTCTCTCAATGAGAAATCAGTGTTGAATTTAGTTATGACCTCATATCCCTCTTCTTCGAGTTCTTCTTTGACTCGAAAGAACTCCATGGGGAGAATTCGATATCCAAATCTACCTTCGGGAAACATCCTCTTCCCAGAGTATCCTCTGAAGTACAAATCGTTACCTTTGAAGAAGAAGGTTACTGCCCTCAAGCTTCCACGTTTCGAAGTGAGGACGAAAGTATGAAAAACTCTACTTCCTCACAGTCTTGGAGAGGAGAATCCCTCCGAGATACAAACCCATCATCGGAAGAGCAACCATTAGCTGAGTGACACCAGAGCCGTCTGGAGTGATTACAGCTCCGAATAGCAAGAATAGGAAGAAAGCAATTTTCCAATGTTTGCTCCAGGTCTTTTTGCTGACAACCCCGAGTCTCGTGAGCAGATACATCAATAAGGGCATCTGAAATACCAAACCGAATGAGAGGCTTAAGAACAGAGTGAATGACACTAAAGACGATAGAGTTAGGTAAGTTTCTATCCCCATGTTTTTCCCAAGAACGTAGAGGAAATTCAGAATCCAAGGGGCTAAGATCAAGTAGGAAAAGGAACACCCACTCAAGAAGAGGAATAGAGCAGGTATAGAGCTCTTTGCTAGATACTTCTTTTCCTCTGGAGTTAAAGCCGGGGAGATGAACTTCCACATTTCTAGGGAATACAGAGGAAAACCGAGAATGAAGGCTAACACCATGGACACATATATTTGGGATATTATCGCCTCTTGTGGCCTCATTTGGACAACAATTACATTCTCCGGAGCTAAATTCAATAAGAACTTCTCTATGAATAGAGAAGAGAAACTCTCACTACTAGGATAGACTATTGGTATCTCTCTGCCTAAGAAAGTGAATTTCTTCGGGCCCATTACAAACGTGAATAAAAATATGGCGAAGAAAAAGATCAAACATCTGATAATCCTTCTCCTGAGTTCCCATAGGTGCTCCAGAAACCCCATGTCTGTGTCATTCACTCTTACCCTCACCCCCTGGTTCCATGTGTATTGTGGCTTTTGCGTTGAATTTTCTCTCAACAATCCGTTCTACTTCATCTGCTATTTCATGTGCTTTCTCTAAACTCAAGTCTCCCCTCAGTACTAGATGCATTTCTATGTATCTGTTTTTCCCATCCCATCGGCTCTTCACATCATGAACATCGAGTACTCCTTCCACTTTACCTACTTCCTCTAGAATAACCGAGGGATCTATCCAAGACTTATCCGATAGTATCTCAGAGGACTTCCATACCATCTTCACACCCAGTCTGACTAAGAAGAGGAATATCCCTAGAGAGACTAGAACGTCGAGAAACCAGAATCCACGACTGATTAAGAATAAACAGATTAAGACAGAAAAGGATGAAATGGAATCACTTAGGGCATGTTTAGACTCAGCAATCAGAGTCAGGCTTTCAACCTCCTTACCAACATTTTCTTCGTATTTGGAGAGAAGATAAGCTACTACGGATCCGATTCCTACAACCAAGAATGAGGAGGCCCTTATCTCTATTACTGCTCCATGAAGTACTCTCTCTACACCCTCCTTGAAGATATATGTTGAGGAGAGAAGTATCAGTATTCCTATGGTGAAGCTGACGATGGCCTCGTACTTATAATGTCCATAGTGGTGATCTTCATCTTCAGGCCTTTCGGAGATCCTAACACCCATTAATCCAAGCAAATCCGTGAATACATCAGACAGAGAGTGCAGAGCATCTGATACAATTGCTAGAGAATTAGTCATTATCCCTATGACCAACTTGGACAGAAAGAGTGAAGAATTACATGTGAGAGCCAACATCATTGTTCTTTCAGCCTTATTCATCTTCCCCCCATTCCATTCCTCCGAAAGTCAAAAAAGCTTTCTTAATGAATGCCCATTGGAGGAAGAGAAGAGAATTCCTACATTAACCAGATTCCAGATAATCTTTAGTTTTGATTTAGAATACTCACACGGGATTCTACTATTTTCATCGAAGTGAAATCAATCGGGGAGTTCCCTAGGGTACAAGAGTCGATGCCGAAAATTGAATTGGGTTTGTGCTTAACGGGAAGACACTTGGGCAACTGGAACTATGATGCATAATGACAAGCGATATAAATGTTGATGACAGAGTGCTCCTCTGAGAAGAGAAACTAGTGTGAGGCGTAGCTTCCATCTCGAAGGGAGCTCAGAACAGTACCAATCAAAGTGATAGGAAAAATCAAAGACATGTGCATGAAATAAAGGTGAAATTCATGTCAATTGAGTATCTAAAGGAAAGATTGGACGAGGAACAATTCAATAAAATAAGAAAAATAAAAAATGAGAACCTTCACGAGTTCTTATCGAGATACATAGATTTAATGGATCCAGAGTGCGTTTACGTTTGCACAGACTCCGAGGAAGACGAGTTTTACGTTAAGTGGAAAGCAATTTACTCGGGAGAGGAGAAACCACTCAGAACACCAAGACACACAGTTCACTTCGACAATTACTTAGACCAGGCCAGAGACAAGGAGAACACTAGGATTCTAGTTTCTGAAGGAACTGAAATACCCTTTGTCAATACAATGGACAGAGAAAGAGGTCTAAGGGAGATACACGACCTTCTGAATGGAATAATGAGAGGTAAAGAAATGCTAATATGTTTCTTTGTTCTGGGACCAAGGAATTCCAAATTCTCGATTCCAGCAGTACAGATAACGGACTCAGCTTACGTAGCCCATAGCGAATTCCTCCTCTATAGGAAGGGGTATGAGGAATTCGTCCTTAATAGAGGAAGGAAATTCATGAAGTTCGTACATTCATCTGGGGAATTGGATGAGAGAGGAACTAGCAAAAACATAGATAAAAGAAGAGTATACATAGATCTAGAGAGTGAAACGGTGTATTCTGTCAATACCCAGTACGGCGGAAACTCAATAGGTTTGAAGAAACTAGCCTTTCGTCTAACAATAAAGAGAGCAGTCTCAGAAGGGTGGTTATCCGAACACATGTTGCTAATGAGAGTTACTGGACCTGGAGGAAGAAGGACGTACTTCACTGGAGCATTCCCATCCATGTGCGGTAAAACCTCTACTGCCATGCTCCCATGGGAGAAGATAGTAGGAGATGACCTAGTATTCTTGAAAAAATTGAATGGAGAAGTCAGAGGGGTGAATGTAGAGAAAGGAGTATTCGGGATAATAGAAGGGGTGAACGAAAGAGACGATCCACTGATATGGAAAGTATTACACTCTCGAAATGAGGTGATATTCAGCAATGTACTGATCAAAGACGGAAAGCCATACTGGAACGGATGTTGTGACGAAATTCCAACTGAGGGAGAGAACTTCTCGGGGAAATGGTGGTTGGGGAAAAGGGACGAATACGGAAGGGAAATACCTCCCTCCCATAAAAACGCTAGATTTACAGTCTCACTTGAGGCGTTCCCGAACTTAGATAGAGAGGCTCTAGAGGCCAAGAATGGAGTGAAGATTGGGGGAATAATATTCGGAGGAAGAGATTCTGATACTTGGCCACCGGTTAGAGAGTCTTTCGATTGGATTCATGGTGTGGTGACAATGGGAGCTTCTCTCGAATCCGAAACTACGGCAGCTACACTAGGAAGAGAGGGAGTAAGACAATTCAATCCAATGGCCATATTGGACTTTCTTTCTGTTCATATAGGAGATTATTTGAGAAATTACATAGAATTCGGGGATAATTTAATAGAAAAACCAAAGATATTTGCCGTTAACTATTTCTTGAGAGGAGAAGACGGGAAGTTCCTAAATGATAAGCTAGATAAAGCAATTTGGCTTAAATGGATGGAACTCAGAGTTCACGATGACGTAGAAGCTATAGAGAGCCCAATAGGATATTTGCCAATATATGAGGACCTAAGAGATCTCTTCAAGGAAGTCTTGGGAAAGAAGTATTCCAGATCAGATTACGAAGAGCAGTTTAAGCTGAGGGTGCCTAAGCTGTTGTCCAAAATAGAGAGAATTAAGGGACTGTATGGTAGCATAAGTGGGACACCCAAGGTAATTTTCGATGTGCTGGAAGAGGAGAGGAAACGTCTGCTGAAAATTAGAGAGAAACACGGTAACGTAGTATCTCCGTTTTGTTTGCAATAGCATGCTCAATTCTCATCTCAACTGCTAGTAGAACTTCTTTCCAAGTACTTCTTCAGAGCTTTCAATAGATGATCCGTTATCCTCTTGATCATTTCCTCTCCGGCCTCTACACTCCCTCTACTAGGCACTCCTATGGAGCCGTCTTCGGAAAGCTCCTTCCAATCATGTATTGGCTTCAAAGACACTTTTTCCCCATCTATATCTATTCTTGGATCCCTCACTTCGTGATCTTTTGGAATCTTGTCCTTTCTGACTTTTTCTGGCATTAGACATAGGGCAAAACTCGTTTCGATTTCGCATGCGTGTCCCCTTATCACAGTCTCCGCACCTAACACGTCTTCTACTCCTCCTGTGAACTCCCACCAGTTAACGACCAATACCTCTTTCCCCTCACTCAACAAATCTCTAGCAAGTATTTGGAGTACTTCTCTGTTTCCACCGTGACCGTTTACTATTAGGACTCTTTTTACGCCGTGTTCGAAGAGACTATCGCATATGTCTCTCACTAAATTGTAAAGGGAATCCTCTTTGAGAGAGATCGTACCAGGGAATCTCATGTGGTGCTCGCTACAGCCGTAAGCGACAGTAGGCGCTATTATGGCATTTAGCCCATCCTCCACGAGCTTCTTACATATCATCTCAGTTAGTGCATAGTCTGTGCAAAGAGGCAAGTGGGGTCCGTGTTGCTCTGTACTCCCAATGGGAACTAGAACGAAGTCCACTTCCTTCAGCATTTTCTCTGCTTCTTCCCAAGTCAAATCTCCCAAATAATAGCGAGTCAAGGCCAACCCTTCCCTGTTTTGGAGAACATATATTAAGACCTTTCTGTCGCGCGTCGAGTCGGAACCCAATCAAATTGGGAAATATATCATCTCACTTGAGAATTTCGTGTTAAAGGAAGTAGTTAGCTCCTTCTCGCGATAGGCCAATACAGAAAGGAATTGATCGTTACTAGAGGATGTCGGCGAAATCTAGATAATAGAACTGCTATAGCAAGAATCCAATGACTAAGACATTAAACAGAGTAAGTCGAAAATTTGGCCGAGTAAGAGAGAAGATTCGGTTGCTCAGCGAGAAGAAGGGTAAACACGTGACGGTAAACTTTAACTGAAACTCTAACTGAGTGTGACGAAGATTTCGTACTTCCTGCACTAGCCAAGAGGATAACCTTTTAACCCATAATAGAACCCAGGTGGGTTCAACTTGATTGCCCCTATATTAGCAGTGTTACCTCTGATAGTGGCCTTCTTCGGGATAGTCTTCCTGAGAAGAAGCGGAGCAGAAATGGCTGTAGTTGGTCTAGTTCTGGTCTTGATTATAGCCAAGTTTTATTTCGACACACCTCTGGAAGTAGGGATAGCGGCCAGCATATACGGTCTATTGAAGTCCTTGGGGATAACCCTAGCTGTCGTCTGGACTATGTTCATGATCTTTCTAATGAGAGAAGTAGGCGCTCTGGATACTATTTCATCTTCCATAAAGAAAGTAGCAGAGACTAAAGAAGAACAGGCCCTTTGGATAGGAATAGCATTTGGATCACTGGTTACCAGTTTAGGGGTAGTGACACCATCCATGCTACCCCCCCTTTTAGTCGCTATGGGCTTTTCTCCATTTTCCGCCGTCACTATTTCAGTACTAGGCTATAATGCCACCACCTCGTTTGCCTTGCTATCAATACCCATAACACTCCCTGCAGAGGCCGCTGAGAAAATAGTGGGCTATGAAATGGATCCAGGCCTATTCGCGTACAAGGTATGCATATATCTCCCTGTGGTTTCCCTCCTCATCTCAGTAGCGATGATACTTCTAGTGAAGGGAAGTCTCAGGAAATCTCTAATACCGACTATTTTGACAGGACTTTCCCTAGGAATTTCCGCATTAATTTTCTCCCTAGTAGAAGTCCCAGTAATGCTAATTGGAGTTCTCTCCGGACTAGTTTCCATGCTCCTCCTACACTTCTACATGACTAGGAGGAAACCTTGGATAAGTGGGAAGATACTAAGAGCGGCATCTCCGTGGATAATATTGATCACACTAGCCCTAATAGTGAGCTATCCTGAAATAACCTCTCGTCTGAAAGAAATAGATCCACCAGTAACTTTTGGACTAATAGCAAATCAAAGCATAGATTTCAATGTTTTCGCCCAGATATACACTTGGATACTAGTGGCCACTATTTCGTCTATTCCCATACTGAAACCATCCAAAGAACAGTTGATTAGGGTAACGAACACCTGGCTCAGGAGAATTTGGGGACCCGTAATAGCTTACTCTCTCTTCTTCTCAATAGCCTATGTCATGGCTTGGTCCTCCATGCACATCTCCGGAGGAAAATTGGTTCCGTCACCTAGATTCGATGAACTAAACATGAACAAGGTAATAGGGCTGTATCTGGCGGAAGTTTTAGGAAACAAATACTTGTATTTCTCAGCATTTCTAGGTCTATTCGGGGCAGTAGTGAGTGGTTCAGAGACAGGTTCTAATGTAATGTTTCTTGGAATACAATATAAAGCATGTGAAAATCTCGGGATAACTCAAGGAGGATTTAGCAATGAATTCATGACAGTCTTCGGAGCGCATGCCAATGCTGGAGGAGTGGCGAGTGCTATAACTCCCTCGAAGATAAACAACGCCGTTGCGACTATAGGGGAGAGAAGAGAGCTGGAAGGAGAAGTCATGAGAAAGCTAACTCCAGTCGTAATAGGAATAACTCTCGTGGTAGGGGTATTAACATCCATTTTCGTGAAATTGGGAATCTAGGTAGGAAAAGAATGGTAGCGGGGCGCCGATTTGAACGGCGGATCTCCGGGTTATGAGCCCGGCGGGATGGACCTGGCTACCCCACCCCGCTTCAGTTCGGTAAGTCTCTCTGGAGTATTTAATCCTTTCTTTTCTTCTACCACCTGATAGCACGAAGTCTGATTCAATGTGGGAGAGGGTAAAGGGAGAGACAAGACCGAAATATGGACCACATGGATTGGACTTGCTGTCCCACGATGGATGCTATTAGTAGACCCCTTCGTGAACATTCCCATATGAAAGATCAAAGAGAAAGAAATTATATTTTCTGATAAAAGAAAAAAGAGAGAGATGGGATTAATTTCGTGGATTAGGTCATAGCCGCTACCGAAAATTCTTTTTATAGGATTGAAAACTATATCTCTAGGGGCATTTGACAGCGGTATGTTTAAAAGCCTGTTACAGGTAGGAGACACACCACGTAAGTCCCAAAGAGAGAAGGCATTCGAGGTGCAATGGGTTAAAGCGGGGGTAGCCAAGCCAGGTCAAAGGCGCGGGATTCAGGGTCCCGTCCCGTAGGGGTTCCCGGGTTCGAATCCCGGCCCCCGCACTACTCTAATTAATCTCAACCCATCTGACATTTGCATGGGCCAAACACATCGAATTTCACAAAGGTTATATA
>Ga0190367_1000744_pt1 | contig 21577 bp, 29 predicted proteins | sample 4872181011_MG_FD_171838 | JGI IMG/M metagenome (GOLD analysis project Ga0190367, IMG submission 171838) | Hydrothermal vent microbial mat bacterial communities from Southern Trench, Guaymas Basin, Mexico - 4872-18-10-11_MG | ecosystem: Environmental > Aquatic > Marine > Hydrothermal vents >...
CACTTTGAAATAGTTAGGGAGAAGATAACTAAGCTATTTAAGGAGGTATGAACTTGAGTAGTGCTTCAAGCTATGAAATTGAGGAGTGGATTCCCAGAACGACTCTCGGTAGGCTAGTTAAGGAGGGGAAGATAACATCAATCTATCAAATATATGCAGCAAACATGCCAATAATGGAGCCGCAAATAATTGATGTACTAGTTCCAGACCTCAAGCACGAAATACTTGACATAAGCATAGTGCAAAAGCAAACCGATGCCGGTGAAATGAGTAGGTTTAAGGTTGCAGTCGTCGTTGGGAATGAAGATGGGTTGGTTGGAATTGGAACTGCAAAAGCTAGGCAGCTTAGATTCGCCATAAATAAGGCCATAGAGAATGCCAAGCTCAACGTAATTCCCGTAAGAAGAGGATGCGGTAGCTGGGAGTGTTCGTGCAATAGGCCCCACAGCGTACCATTTAGAGTTACAGGTAAAAGTGGGAGTGTCGAAATAACACTTATACCTGCCCCCAGGGGTGTAGGGCTCGTAGCAGGAGATACTGCTAAGCTAGTATTGAAAATGGCTGGAATACAAGATGTGTGGACTAGAACAAAGGGCGAAACAAGAACAACTCTAAACTTTGCCAAGGCAACTTATGAAGCATTAAAGAAAACCTACAAGTTCAAGCTAATAGGAGTTTGATGAAATTGCCGAGGCTAATGGCAGTCATTAGAATTAGAGGAAGAGTTGGTGTTAGAAGAGAAGCAAAAGACACCCTAAAAATGCTCAGATTACATAGAAAACACCATGCAGTAATAATTGATGATAGACCAAGCTACAAGGGTATGCTAAAGAAAGTAGCAGACTACGTTACTTGGGGAGAAATAACTCCTGAAACATTGGCATTACTCCTAAGAAAAAGGGGTGAACTTTCGGGAGGTAAAAAGCTCACAGATGAATATGTCAAGGAGAAACTGGGATTAAGCGGAATTAATGAACTTGCAAAGGCAATATTTGAAGGAAAACTAACTCTAAAAGATGTACCAGGCCTAAAACCAGTATTCAGACTTCACCCACCAAAAGGTGGATTTAAGGGAAGCACAAAAAAGCACTATAAGGCCGGTGGAGAACTAGGCTATAGGGGAATAGCCATAAATGATTTAATTAAGAGAATGTGCTAAAACGCTTAAACCGAGCACTCAAATAAATTTCTCCTAAACTTCTCACCTTAAAGATCAGTTGAGCACTTAAAATTAATTTTCCAAATTCATCACGGAGCCGCGAACCCGAAAAACTAATTCATGGGGAGGCAGAAAATTGATAGCAAGATTTAAGAATGACGTTTTAGAGGTGAAATTAAGAAGTTGAAGTGAGCTGACAGGGAGAAGTATTGGGAGTGAAAACTCATGGTCGTTAGGAGGAGGAAGAAAATTAGGAAGTATAGGGGGAGCAGAACCTGCGGATGGGGAAGAACTGGACAGCATAGGGGTAGGGGGTTAAAGGGAGGATTTGGAAAAGCAGGTAGGCATAAGCACCTGTGGACATGGGTTGTAAAATATGCACCAGACTACTTCGGCAAGCATGGATTTAAAACTCCACCAAGCATTAAACCGCAAATTAAACCCATAAACGTCGGCCAACTAGATGAACTGGCAGGTGAACTTGCTTCAAAAGGTTTAGCTAAAATTGAGGAGGGAAAGATAGTAATAGATGTCTTAAAGCTCGGCTATAATAGAGTACTTGGATCGGGTAAAGTGACTAAGCCCCTAAAAATCATTGCACCATATATTTCAAAGAAAGCTGAAGCCAAAATAGTTCAGGCCGGAGGAGAAGTAATAAAATTATAGGATTCACGGCCAATATTTACTTGGTCAACATAAAGCCTAGTGGAGAGGACAACATTGAGGTTGCTAGATGCATTAGAGCCAATAATTAGAGTACTACCAGAAGTTTCCAGGCCGGAGAGAAAGCTTACATTAAGAGAAAGAATGATTTGGACAGCTGTAGTTCTAACGATATATCTTGTCATGAGTGAAATCCCGCTTTACGGGATAACGAGAGGTGTTGGATATGACCCATTCCTTTACATGAGAATACTTTTCGCGGCAAAAAGAGGAACATTAATGGAGCTTGGCATAGGCCCAATAGTTACTGCAGGCCTCATAATGCAGCTACTTGTGGGCTCCAGGATCCTGGAGCTAGACTTCAATGATCCAAGAGATAGGGCACTCTTCACAGGAGCACAAAAGCTAATGGCACTAATTTGGGGTGGAATTCAGTCAATAGCCTACATTTTAGGTGGAGCATTTGGCCCACTACCTTTAGATGCAGCACTCCTAGTTTTCGTGCAGCTAATGATAGCCACGCTAATAGTCATGTTACTAGACGAAATGGTGCAAAAGGGCTGGGGTTTAGGAAGTGGAGTAAGCCTATTCATAGCAGTAGGTATTGCTCAACAAATTATTTGGCAATCATTCTCACCACTTCTAGCTAGGGATGGAAAGTATCTTGGAGCAGTGCTCGCATTCATTCAATCACTAGTGAGCGGTGAAGAACTCATTAAAGCGCTAATTAGAACTGGAAATCTACCGAGCATGGCCGGACTACTTACAACACTAGCAATATTCATATTGGTAATATACTTGGAGGGCATGAGGATAGAGGTCCCAGTAGCATTTGCAAAGTATCGCGGAATAAGAGCTAAAATACCCTTAAAATTCCTCTATGTATCAAATATACCGATAATATTCACTTCAATGCTATTCGTCGACATAAAAATAATATCGCTACTACTATGGAGGCAGTTTAACCCGGAAAACGCAAATATGCTCTTAAACTGGCTTGGAATGTTCAATGCATCAGACAATAGCCCTATAGGTGGACTAGCATACTACGTAACGCCTCCAATTGGATTAGCTTCAGCAATGAGAGACCCCCTCCACTCACTAATATACAGCTTACTAGTACTACTTTCATCGGTGTTCTTCGCAGTAATATGGGTTGAAGCTGCAGGATTAAGCGCTAGAGATCAGGCACAACAGCTCGTTAGAGCGGGACTTCAAATTCCAGGATTCAGGAGCTCCCCGAGGATCATTGAGAGATTACTCGACAGATATATTCCAGTACTGACCGTGCTGAGCGGTGTAATTGTAGCGTTAATTGCGGCTATAGCAGATGTAGTTGGAGCACTGGGATCAGGTATGGGAGTGCTCCTAATGGTTGGAATAATCTACCAGTACTGGAGCATATTAACGCAAGAGCAAATAGAGGAATTATACCCAATGGTTAGAAGGATAATGGGCGAGAGGTGAACAATATTTTTATCCAAAAACTACTTAATAGATGAGCTAACTAAACATGCAAGGCATGCGAGCGTGAAGACATGTTCGAGGGAGTAGTTGATTGGCTTAAGAATCTTCTAGGACCATTCAGATATCCACCTCTATCCACCATATCAGTCCTAATAATAAGCATAGCTGTTGGATTAATTACAATAGCAGTGAACTACCTATTATTAGACGTTGAGAAGCTGAAGAACTATGCAGCTGAAATATCTGAGTGGAAGAGGGAGATGAGACAAGCCCTAGCTAGCGGAGACAGAAAGAAGCTCGTGAAGTTGAGAAAGAGAGAACCATATATAAGGAAAATTGAGACAGAACTCATGGCTGAGAGATTTAAGCCCTCACTCATATACATGATCCCACTATGGATATTCTTCATAATATTTGCAGGAGTATTCTCAACAGAAGTTGGATATGTAGCCAAGCTACCCTTCTCACTCCCATTCGTAGGAGATAGGGCGAGCTTCGTTACTTGGTACATTATATGTTCAATTCTCACGCTTCCAATAATGCAGAAAATATTTAAGCTCACATTCTGAAGGTGAGATAACATGCCGAGGCCAGCTCATAGATCGAGAAGCTTGAGGAGAAGGTATGTCAGGACTCCAGGTGGAAGAGTAGTAATACATTACTTCAAGAAGAGGCCAAATCCAGCTAGATGCGCACTATGTAAGAGAGAACTTCATGGAGTGCCCAGACTCAGACCATCAAAGCTCAGGCAACTACCCAAAAGCTTGAGAAGACCAACAAGACCATTCGGCGGAAACCTCTGCCCAAAATGCCTTGAAAAGCTACTTAAGAAAGCTGTTAGGGAGGCTATAGTTCAAGTTGAAGCGTAAACCCGTCATAACAGTTAGTGGGCCACCTGGCTCCGGAAAAACAACATATGCAAAGAAAATAGCTGAAGTATTTGGCTTGAGATACTTTTCAACTGGAAGGTACTTTAGAGAGCTTGCAATTAAGCAGGGAATGTCACTTAAAAAATTCCACTTGAAAGCCGAGAAGGACAGCAAAATAGACTATGAAGTTGATAGAAAAGCCCTTGAAGAGGCTAAGAAGGGGGGAGTAGTCCTAGACGGACACTTAACAGGATGGACAGCTAAGGACTATGCAGATATAAAAATATATTTGACCGCCCCACTTCAAGTGAGAGCGAAGAGAATTGCTAAAAGAGATATGAAGAGCGTTGAAGAAGCACTTGAAGAAATAAAGCTGAGGGAAGAGAGCAATAAGAGGAGATACCTGAAGTTCTATGGAATAAACATAGATGACCTAAGCATATACGACATCGTTATAAACACGAGCAAGTGGAGCAAGGAAACCATAGAAAAAGTATTGATAAACCTCGTAGAAAACTACTTAAGAGAGAAAGAGAAGTAGCAAAATCCTTTTTAATCTAAAACAAATTTTAAGTTAGCGCATCAAAGAGACTGGGTGAGTGGAGGGAGAACTGATGGCTGCAATTGAAGTAGGCAGAATATGCGTTAAAACTAGGGGGAGAGAAGCAGGAAGGAAGTGTGTGATAGTGGACTTGATAGATGATAGATTTGTATTAATAACGGGACCAAAAGACATTACTGGCGTTAAGAGGAGGAGAGTTAACATAAAGCATATAGAGCCAACACCCCTCAAAATAGAGATTAAGCCTGGGGCAAGCGATGAAGAAGTCAAAAAGGCACTTGAAGAGCAGGGATTACTGGAGAAAATGAGGGAAGCAGTTAAAATCAAGCTAGAGTAAGAGTATTGAGGTGGAAAATTGAAGAAAAAAGCACTACCAGCAGATGAGAAGAGGGAAGTCCTAATAAAAGCTGAGGAACCAACAGACCCAAACTATGGATGCAAACCAGAGGAGAGGCCTATAGAGGAGTACATAAAGCTTGGAATAATAAATTTAGATAAGCCACCGGGACCCACAAGCCATGAAGTAGTTGCTTGGGTGAAGAGAATTCTAAAAGTCAAGAAGGCAGGTCATGGAGGAACCCTAGAGCCCCTTCCTACGGGAAGGGGCGGGGAAATCCAAAGGTAACAGGAGTACTTCCAGTAGCACTAGAAAAAGCAACCAAGGCGCTCAGAGCAATAGTTCATGCAGGAAAAGAGTACATATGCGTAATGAGATTGCATGCACCAGTGAGCGAAGAGAAAATTAGAAAGGTATGTCAAGAATTCGTGGGACCAATCTATCAAAGACCACCACTAAAATCATCAGTTAAGAGAGTTGTTAGAGTGAGAACCATATATTACATTGACGTGCTCGAAATATCGGGTAAAGACGTGTTAATGAGAGTTGGATGCCAAGCTGGAACATACATTAGAAAGCTATGCCACGACATAGGAATAGTGCTTGGCGTCGGAGCACACATGCAGGAGCTAAGGAGAACGAGATCCGGACCATTTAAAGAAGATGAAACGCTAGTAACACTATACGACTTAAGAGATGCATACGACACATGGATAGAGGAGGGAGATGAAAGCCTACTTAGAAAAGTAATACAGCCAGTAGAAGCAGCAGTAAAGCACCTACCCAAAGTAGTTATAAGGGATAGTGCAGTCGATGCAATATGTCATGGAGCAGATCTAGCAGCACCGGGAGTACTGAGACTGGAAACCGGTATAAAGAAGAACTCTCTAATAGCAATAATGACTCAAAAGGGGGAGCTAGTAGCATTAGGACAAGCGAGAATGACAACACAGGAAATACTTGAAGCAGAGAAGGGAATAGTTGCAAAAACGATTAGAGTAATAATGGATAGAGGAACCTACCCCAAAATGTGGAGAAGCTAAATATGTAAGGAAAAAGATAAAATTCATGGGCCGGGGTGGCCGAGCGGACTAAATGAGCTTAAAGCTCAGGTTAAGGCGCAGGCCTGGAGAAGAAATCCTGTAAGCCTGTGCCCCATTACGGGGTGCGCGGGTTCGAATCCCGCCCCCGGCGCCATCCTTCTTCATTCACTAGCACTAACTTAGGCTACTGATAATGGCTTGATCGTTGAATTCACCAGTGGTAATTTAGATTCGGAAAACCTAATTTATCTTAACATCCCTTTCTGCTAAAGTAGTCTTCAAATTGCTCAGCATACTTGTATCCAGTATCTGGAAACACTAGCACGCAGACACCTGATTCACCAGCCAACTTATTATAAAGCACTAACTACTGCACCAGCACTTAATCCTATGAGCAAGCCTTCTCTCCTAGCTAGGAAAGCACATCAAGTTGGAGCATTAGCTCTAGTAGATGCAGCTTAATCAGTACCTCATATGCCAGTTAATATTAGAGAGCTGGAATGCGACTTCCTAGCATTTAGTGGACATAAAATGCTAGGACTCACAGGTATAGACATCCTATATGTCAATAGCGAAATAATAGATGAATTAGAACCACCATTTGGTGGAGGGGCATGATCGAGAAAGTAACACTAGAAAATGCACGTGGAACAAAGCTCCATGGAGATTTGAACCTGGAACACCAAACATTGCAGGTGCAATTGGATTATCAGCAGCAGTAGATTACTTGATGAAAATCGGCATGGAGAAGATTGAAGCTCATGAAAAAGGTTAACCCAGCTAGCTCTTGAAAAATGAAGGAATTTGGAGAAGTAGTTGAAGTCTATGGGCTGCCCAGCAGTGAGGAGAGGAGTGGAATAATATCGTTCAACGTAAAGGGAATTGATGGAAGCGATTTAGCACTACTACTTGACGAAATGGCATACATAGCTGTTAGATTTGGACTAAACTGTGCAGAACCACTCCACAAGGAACTTGGAGTTAAAAGCACTGTTAGAGCATCATTCTACCTTTATAACATTGAAGAGGGAGTCGAGGTATTCATTGAAACCTTGAAGTCGATAATTAAAGCATTCACTTAACTATTAGCCTTTCTGGATGACTATAAACATTAAATCTGCTACCCCTAACAAATCCAATAAGCGTTAACCCGATTCTCCTAGCAATAGCAATACCCATACTAGATGGAGCGGAAATCGAGGCTAAAACAGGCACATTGAGCCTCACAGCCTTCAAAACCATTTCACTAGTCAATCTCCCGGTGCAAACCATGATCACATCATCCATTCCATTCAATTGAACACCACTAAGTAGCGCCGAACCTACAGCTTTATCAACTGCATTATGCCTACCAATATCCTCGGCAAACCCCAAAATTCTCAAACTGGAATCCACAATTAGCGCAGCATGAGTACCCCCAGTTCTACGATAAATAGTTGAAAGCTTATTCAGAAGCTTCACGGCTTCAACTACGACTCTAGCCTCGAAAACACTGCTTGAAGATACCTTACGCCTTATTAAGCTATCGAGCAACTTCAAGTAGTCTTCGGGGGCCTGACCACAAGATGAGTATCTGGTCTTAATAACTGAGTAAGCTTTAACCCTAGCAGCGATATCGGGGCAAACCTCAACTTCAATGCTAAAACCATTAATAGCTATGCCCTCAACATCCTCAAGACTCCTAATCACACCTTCGGATGCCAAGTGACCATAAGCTAGCTCCCTCAATTTCACTGGTAAAGCTAGAAATGTTGCTAAATAATCACCATTAACATACAAGTTAATAGGAGCTTCAACAACAACCTCATCACGCATCCTAGTAAAAGCCTTCTCCTTATCATTAAACCTCAATACATCAAAGCTCTCAGTACAAATATCAATTTCACTCCTACTCTCCAAATTCCCCCCAAACAACACAGGCACTTCAAACCTAAAATAGTTTGACTAGAAGGAAAACATGTTTGCTTATACATTGCTCACTGCTCCAAGAAAAGGGCACGCCCGCACCATTGAAAATCGATATAAGTTCATTAACACTATCCGGAATTATTAGGAGGACATAAGAGGACTCTCGAAATTACTTCGAGGAAAGTTAAGAAACTACTTTTCCAAGAGAACTTCGTATATAGGTGGGTTTTCTCTCAAAACGCTCATCTTCAGCTTAGCTCTTCTAGCAATGATTTTGACCGCGCTCAGGGGTATGGTGTTGGCATCAAGTATTACTTTAAGCTTCTCGCCTTCACTTAGCTCTTTAACCTTTTTCTCTAATCTAACTAGCGGATGCTCCTTGCAGCCTCTAGGCTGAACGCGCAAGTCTATTTCAATTATGATCACTAGCCTATCTACCCCCGCTCACTCTTTAATCCCATTTTCCTGTACAGGTATTCCATCAATTTCTCCTCTTCAATAGCCTGATACTCCTCTTCAGTGAGCTTCTCAGGCAGCCACTTGGGCTTCGGCTTATCCTTAAAGTACTCCCTAATAGCTCTTCTCAATGCGCCAACAGCAAGTATTCCGCAATGATACTTTATTGCTGGTAGCCCGCCGAGCTCATCAGATATGCTTTTCCACGAAATCCTCCAAGCCTCCTCCAGTTTTAAACCCTTAATCATTTCAGTTAGAACACTGGCAGCTGCAATATTGGCTGCACACCCATAGCTTTCAAAGGAGGCCTTAACTATCCTACCATCCTCATCAATTTTAAGGTATATGGCAATCATATCACCGCATGCAGGGCTACCGGCAACAGCCGAAACCGTTGCATCATCCATTTTACCAGCATTTTTCGGATTGCGAAATAGCTCTAATACTTTTGGCGAATAGGGTAGTGGAATGCGCGTGCTCATATGGATCGCATATAACTTCGTTATTGAAGTATATAAATGTGGTCGATAATGCAAATCAGTTGCGATAAAGCATAAACTCACCAAGGCACTGAGGGCAGGGGCAGTAAAAGCGTGCTTAGAGATGACAATGGGATTCTATGCGTATCTATTCCTTTACTGCGCTTAAAGCTCTCAATCTACTTACAGCATCCATTAGCTGATCAATTGTGTATTCTATGTCCTCTATGCTATGGTATCTAGTGAGCTTGAACAGTATGCTTCCATGAGCCTCTTCATGCCTCCGGCCAATAGCTAGCAGTACGTGGCTGGGCTCCAAAACCCTGCTCGTACATGCACTACCACTCGAAACGTATATACCGCGCAAGCTGAGCTCAACAGTTAAAGCCTCACCCTCGATATAGAGAAAGCTGATATTAACGTTATCTGGTGCCCTCCCATCCTTTCGAGGCCCATTAATCAGGACATCGGGAACTCCATTAACAATGCCATCCATCAATTTATCCCTCAGCATCCTAACATAAGCAATTTTATCACTCCAATTTTCCAGGGCTAGCTCGGCAGCCTTGTGAAAGCCAACTATAGCCGGGACATTTTCCACTCCGGGCCAGTACTTCTGAGTGCTGAGTGCACCGTGAAGTATCCTCTCAATTCTTACGCCTTCACGAATAAAAAGTGCACCCGCACCCTTGGGTCCCAGTATTTTGTGGCTGCTAAGTGATAGGAGATCTACACCAATTTCCCTCACATCAATAGGTATCCTCGTGTACCCATCAACAGCATCAGTGTGTATCAAGGTTTCAGGATTCCTATCCCTAACTATTTCTACTACCTCCTTGATGGGCTCAATAGTTCCAATTTCATGATTTACCGTTTGAATGCTAACTAGGATAGTCTCTTTATCCACTAGCACATCTAGAAGCTCCAGATCTACAATGCCGTGCTCATTAACGGGAAGCTGAATAACCTTGAAGCCGCGATTTCCAAGCTCATTAGCTGTAACGAGGACGCTGAAGTGCTCAATTGAAGAAATAATGATTTTCTTGCCTAAATTTCTCTTGGCCAGGGCAGCGCCAATTATAGCCAGATTATTGGCTTCGGTACCACTATGGGTGAAGGCAATTTCATCTGGAGTAGCACCAATACTTCTAGCAATAAATTCTTGAGCTTCCAGCACTGCTTCAAGAGCTTCCCATCCAGGCTTGTTAGTTATTGATGGATGCCCGTAACCCTTCACGTTAAAGTAGGGTAGCATTGCCTCAACAACTTCAGGTGGAACCCACCCGCTATTCTCAAAATCGTAGTAAACCTCTCTTGGCGGGGAACCATGCACTTTGAGTAAACCTCTAATCTTCTCGAGATCACTACTCATAATAGACACCAGCGCGCATACTCAGGCATATATAACGCCGCTATATATATTAGTAGTGTAAAACTGTCAGAGATGAAGAGCATGCTAGACCCATATGAAGTTAGAAAGGACTTCCCCATACTAAATAGGAGGATTAACGATAAGAAGCTTATATACTTTGATAATGCCGCAACCTCTCAGAGGCCAATTCAAGTCATAAGGGCAATAACGGAGTTCTATGAAAAACACAACGCCAATATTCATAGGGGATTCCATACTCTAAGTCAGGAAGCCAGCGACCTCTATGAAGAGGCACATGAAGTAGTTGCAAAGTTCATAGGTGCGAAAAGTGGAAGTGAAATCGTATTTGTCAGAAATACGACTGAAGCACTCAACGCAGTGGCAATGTCATGGGGCTTAAAAAACCTCTGTAAAGGCGATGAAATCGTCATTTCCATAATGGAGCACCACAGCAACATGCTGCCATGGTTTAAGGTTGCCGAAGCCAAGGAAGCTAAAGTGAAAGTCATCTATACTGATGAGCATGGAAGGCTCATCTACAATCAACTTGAAGAAGCAATAACTGAAAACACTAGGATAGTGGCGATAACCCACATGAGCAATGTTCTCGGAACAATTAATGATGTGAAGAAAATAGCTAAGCTCGCACATAGCATTGATGCAATTGTAGTTGTGGATGGAGCTCAAAGCGTACCCCACATGCCAGTGAACGTGAGAGAGCTTAACATCGACTTCCTCGCCTTCAGCGGACACAAAATGCTTGGCCCAACAGGTATAGGTGTTCTTTATGTCAAGGAGGACTTAATGAAGTCCATGGGAACATTCATGGTTGGAGGGGGCACTATAAAGGAAGTGCATTATAGGGGAGAGCTGAAGGTAGTATGGGATGACTTTCCATGGAAATTTGAGGCGGGAACACCTAATATTGCTGGTGCAGTGGGCTTAATGGAGGCAGTGAAGTACCTCAATAAAATAGGCATGGAGAACATATTTAAGCATGAAATTGAGCTGGTGAATCGCCTACTTAAAGGATTGAGTGAGCTTGAAGGAGTGAAAATCTGCGGACCACTGGATTTGGAGAGCAGAGGTGGAATAGTCTCCTTCACCATAAAATCCCTAGACCCTCACAGCTTAGCTCTATTACTCGATGAAGAAGGCATAGCTGTGAGAAGTGGATTCCATTGCGCTCAACCCTTACACGAGTATTTAGGATTCAAATCCGGAACTGTTAGAGTCAGCTTCTACCTGTATAATACTAAGGAGGAAGTCGATAGGCTAATTGAAGTGCTCAGGAGCATAGTAGAGAGCTTGAAGAAGTAATGGAACCCCAAGCTGATTGAAGGCGTGAGACATTTATGAGTAAGCTGAGTCGGAAATCATTTGAAGCAATATCATTAACCATGAAGGCAATCAAGAACATACCGAGAACGGAATGGCTCATAAGGGTAATTCCACCATCAATAGCAGAAACAGTTGCAACACATACATATGAAGCAGCAATTTACAGCTTAATACTATCAATTGAGCTAAGGAGAGCTGGAGTAAAAGTAAATGAATATAGCAATGGCTCTCACCCTATTACACGACTTAGCTGAGACACATACTGGAGACATAGTTAAGTGGATATCAGAGAAATTGGGAGAAGCTAAAAAGAATTAGAAGTAGAGGTCATTAGAGAGAACATTGGATTAAGAGAAATAGTTAATCTTTTGGAAGAATATCATGGAGCAAGCTCCATTGAAGCCAAGCTGGCAAAGCTAGCAGATCTAATAGCAACCCATGTTCAAGCCAAAAGATATCTAGAGCTCGGATATAAAGTTGAAGACATAATTGAAAAACCAAGGATGAAATATTGAAGCTCTTAGATGGGGAGGAAGCGATGGCGAGACTGAAACACTGTTCAGCCAGCTCTTAGGCTCAGTTGAGGCACATTAAGACCAATATTTATTAGATGCCTTTAAAATCAGTATTAACCGGGGGAAAGTGAAGGTCTTCTGTGAAATAGCTGCTAAGACAATAATACCTGCACTCAGAGCACTCTTGGCATTAACGCTCATTGAAAAGTACAATATGACTCAAATAGAGGCAGCTAGAAGACTTGGAATATCGCAGCCAGCAATAAGCTACTATGTACATTCAAAAAGGGGTAAGACTGCAATTTCAATGCTGAAAGATAATGAGGAGGTAATGAAACTGATAGAGAAGGCAGCTAAAGACATATATGAGGGAAAGAATATGAATGCAGCCCTCTACCTATGCACCATATGTAGGATCATACAGAGAAACGATGAGTTAATGAGAGATATAAGAAATGAAAGAGGAAGTATTTGAAGTAAACTGGCTCAATTTGCAAAGAGCTTTAGGAGACGCTGTATTATGGGGATTTCATACCCGTTATCTGCTCTAACTCACCGCTTGGATTAATTATGAAGGTATCCTCCCTCTTCACTTGACCTAATCCTTCATAAGATATTGGTGAATGAACCATTGCCAGGGCCATTCTAGGCTTCACTTCCAAGTACCTGTGAGCTGGAACTATAGTTGTTATTGGTGCTTCTTCGACTTGTAGTCCAACTCCATGAACATAACCTATGAGGCAATTATCCTTAAACCCATATTCATCATAAATTTCGTCGAGGGCTTTGATTACATCTATAAATTTAGTACCAGGCTTAGTTAGCTTGATTGCTGCCTCATAGACTCTATTAGTGCACTCAATTAGCTTCTCAACCAAGCCATTGGGTTTTCCAACGTAAAATGACCTGGAGGCATTTGCATAATAGCCATTGTGATCTGCCCCAATAATTATGGTGACAAAGCTTCCCTCCCTAACAACTACACTTCTAAGGGGTTCACAGTGAATTCTTGGATGGGGACCAGCATTGATGTATACATGGGGGCGCTCACATCCCAATTCATAGAGTATGGAGTAAAGCTTAGCTGCAATTTCAGTTTCAGATAATCCGGGTTTAATAAAATCGGCGATCTCCACAATAGCCTTAGAAGCTTTCTCTCCAGCTCTCCTTATGGCTTCAATCTCGTAATCATCCTTCAGCATCCTCATTTCAGCAATTATATCGCCTACATCAACAACCTCAACTCTTGGATTAAGCTTCTTGAACATTTCATAGAAGAATATGTATGCATCCCTTTCAACTCCAAATTCCATTCCAATCCTCTTTACGCCATGTTCCCTTATAGTTCTAGTGACCTTAGCCATTAAGTCAGCTCCATCAATAAACGTAACTACGCTTTCTATCCAAGTTAGCTCCCTAAAAATGCCCTCCTCACCCTTAACTATGAAAGCTATGGGTTCACCACTCCCAGGAATGAAGAGTGCAGGTCTTAACCACTTAATACCAGTGAAATATGCATAACTTGAGAGAGTTCTCAGCATTACGGCATCTATACCGCGGGAACTAAATTTGCTCTGAAAATCCCTGAGGCGCCTCTCAAGAATATTTTTAGGGAAATTCACGATGACACCTTTAAACAATAAGTTGGATGGAGCTTTAAGTAGCTTACTGATTTAACTGATGAAAACGTGAAAGTGAATGCATTATAAGATGTCAGGTCGCTTAGAAATCATCTGGGAGGTGAATTTGAAATTAATATTAGCCTAATCAGGGTTCTCGAATTTCTGCCTTGCATCTCCACTTAATATTAGCCTATCCATGCTTCCAGAAACATATCCCTCGAGTTCCATGGCAACATACAGATATCCGAGCTTCTTGAGCCTCCTTGAAATCTCATCAAGCACCCGCTCATTAAAGAGCTTTCTGCGCTCATTTCTACCGACCTCTATTCTCGCAATAGCTCCGTGATCCCTAACTCTAACCAATTTTACTCTGGCAATCTCCTTGACTATTTGCTCGGCCATTCCAACTCTCCTCACAGCTTCAAGCGTTATTTTGGTGCCATATGGGAATCTCGATGCTAGACAGGCTACTGGAGGCTTATCTGCTGTTGGTAGTCCAAGCATTCGAGAAATTGCTCTAACGTCAGCTTTAGTTAGACCAACTTCAGCTAGTGGACTTCTAATTCCAAGCTCCTTTAAGGCTTTAATTCCAGGTCTATAGCTCTTCATGTCATCTGCATTGGTTCCATCAACTACCAGGCTCAATCCATGCTCCCTAGCCAGCTTTAAGAGCCTAGTCATCAACTCCATTTTGCAGTAGTAGCATCTATTTGGCGGATTTCTTGCGAGCTGCTCATTATCAAGCTCATTGACCTCTATAACCACATGTTTAATGCCAATGAAATTGGCGATCCTCTTTGCTTCCTCAAGCTCTCCGGGTGGTAGTAATGGTGAATTTGCAGTTACAGCTAGTGCTCGATCGCCTAGAACACGCTTAGCAGCATATGCAACTAAAGTACTATCAACACCACCGGAGAAGGCCACTAGTACGCCATCCTTATCTTTAAACCAGTTTAGTAGAGCTCTATACTTTTCCTCCAAGGCATCACCTCTAAACCTACATTTAAGGTGGGGTTAATTAGATTTGCCGAGGCATATGCTTGAGATTTCCCTTAAGCTCTCAATGCTCTTGGCAAGCAGGTCTTCAATGTCAAGCTTAGACTCTATTTCTAGAACCTCTTCTAGCTTGGCCTTCGTTACTGGCTTGGGTGGGCGGGCCCAGCACCCCTTAACGGGTATGTAGCCGGAAGTTATTTTCATGCAGGAAGCCTCATAGGTTCCAATTTGCTTGGCTAAAGCTATGCTCTCATTTTTATCGAAGCCTATGAGAGGTCTGAGAACTGGTAGCTCTGAAGCCTCATTAATAACCATTAGGTTGTCGAGTGTTTGGGATGCTACTTGAGCTAAGTTTTCTCCTGTAGCAATGGCCTTAGCACCAACTTTCTTGGCAAGTTCATTTGCAACCCTATACATCATTCGCCTACAGAGCACGCAGGTGTATTTTGGTGCGGCCCTTCTAAATGCAATGAGGTTGTGTTCATGTCTGTAAATGTAGACTGGCATGGGCTCGCCAATATGCCACTTCCCCAAAATCCTGATCACGGCCATAAACCTCTTCAAGTCCGACTCGTCCCCTCCCATGGGGAAGTAGGCGAAAAGGGGAACTATGCTGCAGCCCCTCCTCATTAGTAGCCATGATGCAACTGGAGAATCTATTCCTCCGGAAATTAGGCATACAACTTTACCTGAAACTCCGAGGGGAAGTCCACCTGGACATGGAATCTTCTCATTGTATACGTAGCAGTCATCCCCCCTAACTTCAACATAAATGGTTTTACTTGGATTTTCCAGATCGACTCTAACTCTAGCAGCATCCTTAACTAGTGCGCCCAACTCCCTTTCCAAGTCCTTGCTAGTGAATGGGTGTTCACCAGTCCTCTTAACTCTAATGGCAAATGACTTGGCATCGCCGAGTAGCTGTTGGCAGTTCTCCTTTAAGAACGGCTTTAATTCGTTGAGCTTAACATGCTTGTAGGGTGCGATGAAGACTAGGCCGAAGATCCTCTCAAGTAGCTTGATTGCTGCATCTATATCGTCAACTTTGATGATGAGCCTAGACCACTTATGGTGAACGCTGCTCTTTAAGCCAGCCTCTCTTAAGCCTTTAATGATGTTGCGGGCTAGCTTCCTCACAAATTTCCGCCTAACCCTACTAGACTTAATGGCCACCTCCCCATATCCAGCTAGAATTCCATCCCAATCAATTTCATTAGACATACCATGTAAGATTGGTAGGACGGCAATAAAAACTAATTTGCTAGTTAGCATGCCAGCCTACAATATTTGAAGTTGAATATGCTCAAACATATTTGGTGAATTAGAATTGGAAGTTGAATTTGAAATAAAGTGCTTGAGGTGTGGCTCAGTTTACCCAGGTAAATACTGGTATTGGAAGTGCGAGAAATGTGGTGGAGCATTGGAAATTGAGTTGAAGCTCGACTTTAAGGCTGGTATAGGGGATTTGATTGATGGGAAGAGCCATAGCATGTGGAGATATGGTAAACTAATTCCAGTGAGCAGTAGGTTTAGAGTGTCTATTGGGGAGGGAATGACCCCATTAATTACTAGGGTGATTAGTGGAATTAACGTTCTATTTAAGCTTGAATACTTGAATCCAACCGGCTCGTTCAAGGATAGGGGTGCAAGTGCAGTAATTACTAGGGCGCTGGAGCTAGGGGCTGAGCGGGTTGTTGAAGATTCATCGGGTAATGCTGGACTATCCATAGCAGCATATGCTTCAGCTGCAAATTTAAGGGCAAAAATTTACGTTCCAAAGGGAGCTCCAGAGGGGAAGAAGAGCCTGATAAAGCTACTTGGAGGGGAGCTTGTTGAGGCTGGAAGTAGAGTTGAAGCAGCTAGGAGGGCTGTTAATGAACTTGAACCCGACGATTACTATGTTGGGCATTCATGGAATCCATTCTTCATTGAGGGAATTAAGACGATAGCTCATGAAGTAGCTGAGCAATGCAATTGGAGAATACCTCAAAGCATAGTGGTGCCAGTTGGTAATGGAACGCTCCTCCTAGGACTCTATAAGGGCTTTAAGGAGCTTTTAGATCTAAGCGCCATAGACTGGATGCCGAGGCTAATTGCAGTTCAAGCAGCAGGCTATGCGCCGCTCTACGAATCTATTTATGGTGGGGTGGAGTGGAGAAGTAGAGCTGAACTTGCAGATGCAATTAAAATTAAGAATCCACCTAGACTAGAGCAAATGAGGAGGGTGATCGAGGAGACTGATGGAGATGTAGTTGTGGTTGAGGATCATGAAATAGTTGGGGGTCTAAAAACGCTATTGAAAATGGGATTAATAGTTGAGCCAACATCAGCAGCAGCTCTAGCAGCACTAATGAAAATTAGAGGTGAAATAGATGGGATTGCATGCATACCGCTAACTGGATCTGGAATTAAAATGGCAAGCAGGCTATTGAGCCTACTACACGCAACTTGAAATTAGTGATGGGGGCTCGATGCCATTATATTTTGCATGTGAGTAGCATAGTTTGAATTGGAGGAGCTATTTGGATGAATTATTGGCCCCGCTTCGTCGATCGCATAGATGAGCTAAGTGAACTCATGAGAATTGCTGAGAGAGGATTTTATCCAGTCCTATATGTTTTCGGCCCTGAAGGCTGCGGTAAGACTAGGCTAGTTAGGGAATTTATCGAGGAAATTGGCGATGAATATTTAACGCTATATGTTGATGCTAGGGGTTCCGGTTCACTTGAAGACGTAATTATCCCATTTAAAGCAGTAACAAATTCCCTGAAAGCCACGTTATCTGAATTGGGCGAGCCCTTAGGGAGAGCTGTTTCATTAATGCTCCCACATATTGTCAAGAAAATTTGGGAATTGAAAATTGTAGGTAAACGTGTAGTTATTGTTGTTGATGACGTTGCTAGACCCCTGGGCTTAGACTTAATTGAATCATATGCAAAAAAGCTTCTTGACCTACTTGAATGGATTTTAAGTAAAGGAGCTAAGTCAGCACTAATATTAGTAACAACTAGTGAGGGTAAATCGAGAAGTATACTACTTAAACACAATTATGTTAGGATTGAATGCTTATGGAATTTAAGCTCTGAAGCTGCTGTAGAGCTAATGAGCATTTTAGGTGCTCCAAGTAATGTACATGAGAAAGTTTGGATGCTGAGTGGAGGTAATCCTAGAGCTATAATTGAGCTAAAGTGGCTAGATTGGAATTTAAATGAGTGGATTAGCAGAGTTAAAAGAAGAGTAGCAAGCTTCATAAAAACCTTGTCTGAAGATGAAAAAGCTACTTTGAGAGAAGTAGTTGATAGACCAGATTTAGTGGAAAGTAGTCCTCAACTCCTAGATAAGCTAGTAGATTACAACTTTATAGCACCAATTGATAGACCGTGCTTAGGCTATACACCTAAACCTTTAGCTGAACTTGGAGTTGGAAATGACTATGCATGGCAATTACCGGCATACATGCAAATAGTAAAAGAACTATTAGATTAGCACGCTAACGAACTCTTAAATTAAGTTGCATCTCCATCGACACTATAGCTTTGAACTGCTAATTTTCCTAGCTAGTTGGAGATGATTGAGGTATGAGTGTTCACTTAGAAGTTTTAGCTCTTCAGTCAATTCATAGAATTGCTAGGAGATGTGGAGTTGAAGTTAATTTACCCAGCTTCTTTGAGCTCTATGGAGCTTCTCCAGAAGTTTTCAGTACTGTTTTAGCTAATTTACGCACTATAGTTAGGAAGCTTATTGATGCGGGGTATGTGACTTGGTGGGATGTATACTTGGAATCTGATATTGGTAGGGAGAGGATGCTGATAGCTGAGGATATTGGTTTAAGGAGTTCTGATGCTGTTCTTGATGTTGGTTGTGGTAGGGGTTATTTTACTATTGCTGCGGCTAGGTTTGCAGGGTATGTTGTTGGCGTAGATTTGATGGATGGGTTTGGGAGGTATGGTTGGTGGAGTAGCTTTAAGCTTGCTATGAAGTTGCTGGGTTTAGCTGGTAGAGTTCAGGGAGTTAGATGTAATGCTGTCAAATTACCGTTTAAAGATTCCAGCTTCAATGTAGTTGTAGCTGTACACTCTCTGAGAAATTTTCAAGATACATGTGCTATTGTTGGAGCTTTAAGGGAGATGAAGAGGGTTGTGGTGAGGGGTGGATTAGTTGTTTTGGTGGAGAATTTACCTGAAGTGAGGAGTAGGAGGCAGGAAATTCACTTGAAGCTACACTCTATTAGAGTGGAGATTTTAGGTGATGAATTGCCATATCTCAGTAAAAATGAGTTGATTGAGCTTGTAGGTGAAGTTGGTTTTAGAGATTTGGAAGTCGAGGTAAGGGATTATGGTTTGTGCTCTACACCAGTAATATTTCATGTTGATGAGGGGAAGTTGAGTGGATTAGAGGAGGAGTTGGTGGGTGAGTATAGGAGGGCTATTGAGTTGGTGAGGGTATTTGGGGAGTGTTCAACTCCAATTGCTATATTGAAGGCTTGGAAGTAGTAGGAGCTCTTATTACTAATATTAAGGTTTAATGAATAGTTGGGTGAGAACTAATTTAGTTTTAAACTCAATATTATATTAGGTGCATTGCTATTGACTATTCAATTTCAATGTGATAAAGATTGTAGTAGCTGTCCATTTAATAGGTTGTGTGACTTGAAGACTAGTAGCTATTATTGCGCAGGTAACTTTCACTGCTTAACTCCTCAACCAGCATTAGAGTGGGTTAATGAGTGTGGACTCTGTAACTTTAAAATTTACTCTTTCAATTTAAGTGAAAAGGAAGTTTATGGGTTAATTGATTGGCTTAATAGTGTTCCTCAATTAGATGTTGAGGAATTTGAACTACCGAGGCTAGTACCAATAGTTTCTGTTAGAAGTGGGAGGAGTATAGAGCTTGCTAGGAGGTTGGGTGTTGAAGCTATAATTGTACCATTTACAGATTTACTTGAACCAAGTATTCTTAGGAGTGTTGTTGAACTATCTATTCACTGCTACTTGAAGTTTCATGGTAAAGTTATTTTATCATCAATTATGCCTGATGAGCTACTAGTTTCTTGGGATGTCTGGAATTCATTTTACCACTTAATTGAAGCTGGTGGTTTTGATGCTGTTATTGGATGGGATGTACCTACATACAGAAATCTCCCACTCTACTATTCTTGGGTTAACTTGGTTAAGGGTTTAGAGCTAACTTATAGGTTGAGTGAAGCTGGTGTTCCAGTTATAGCTCTAATTAAAGGTAACACTCCAAGACAAGTTGAGTTTAGTATTAGTGTTTTGAGGAGGATGGGATTTAAGAACTATGCACTACACGTATCAGAGTACTTAGCACAACTAAATACACTCTACGCGAGGAGCACGTTGTATAAGATTGCTAGTGAAGTTAGAGGTAAAATTGGTAGTCTACTGGTTATTGGAGCTTTAAGGCCTTGGTCTATGAATTATGTTTCTGAGCTATTTAGTGGTGTAGAGAAGTTGAGTATTGCAGGTTATAGCTACTACTTAGATGCAGAGAGATATCGAATTTACAGTGGAAGTAGAGCTATCAACATATTGGATAAGTACGTTTGTTGTAGCTGTCCATCGTGTAGGGGGAGTAACTCTAAGAAGCTGCTAGTCGACACTGTTTTGAGGGCACTACACAACTTCAACTATTTAAGTATACTTGATGGTGGTGGTCAGTTTAAGTGTGAAATTTACGATTTAGTTATTGATAGAGGTGAAAGTGCACTTATAGTTTCAGATGTTCATGTTTGGAGTGAAGGATCTAAGTTTAATGAGTTCATAAACTACATTTACAGTGTAAAGCCAAACCACCTAATTTTACTTGGAGACATATTCGACTTCAAGTATGGAAGTCCATCAATACAGCAGCTCTACATATTCTTCACTGCTATTAGAGAGTTGAAGTGCACGGTTCACGTAGTTAAGGGTTGTTGCGATGGAGAACTAAGTGACTTCCTAAGGGTACTCGATAAACTAGTATTTGGAGATAAGCATAGGTCAATGAGCTACATTGAAGATTTAATTGGAGAAGAGAAAATTGATTTTAAGAGTAGAGCTCTAATAGACTTCTACAAACTCTACAGACTAGCTAAAAGTGAATTGACAATTAAAATTCCAAGTGGAGAAGTGATTTTAGCACTACACGGACACCAAATAACACTCAATCCAGCTGAAAAATTCAGGTTAATTAGGAAGTGGATGCTAGAGTACAAGAACGAGAGAAGTGTGGACTGGCTAGTGATAGGGCACATCCACAGAGCACACATAGACTACACAAAGAAAATAGCAACTCTAGGATGCTGGCAACTACCACCAAAACCAATGCAAAAAGTAGTGAAGAAAGAAGACCTATTCAAAGCAATCAAAATCACAGGTAAAGGCGAACTCGTCATGGAAGGTGAACTCTAGTGGGTCAATTCGACATAATCTACGTATTCAGAAAAAGAAGACAGCGACTAATCGAAATGCTAGACAAACTACTAATAGAAAAAGGCATATACATGACAATAGAAGAACTAGAAGAACAAATCAGAAAGAAAAGGGAAAAAGCACTAAAAACATTCGACCAAAAATACCTATACCACTGGTACGAAGAACCACCAAGAGCAGACATAGAAGTAAAAAGCCAAAAACTAAAACAACTACTAAAAGAAGCAAAAGAAAAACTAAAAGCAAAAAACTACTACGACCTACTAAAAAACAAAATAAAAATAGCAAAAACCACGACAGAAAGAATAATAAAGCAACTAAATGAACAACCAACAGTAAAAATGAAAGTACAAACAC
>Ga0190367_1000745_pt1 | contig 21536 bp, 8 predicted proteins | sample 4872181011_MG_FD_171838 | JGI IMG/M metagenome (GOLD analysis project Ga0190367, IMG submission 171838) | Hydrothermal vent microbial mat bacterial communities from Southern Trench, Guaymas Basin, Mexico - 4872-18-10-11_MG | ecosystem: Environmental > Aquatic > Marine > Hydrothermal vents >...
TCATAGGCCTCCTTGAATTCTTCGTATTCCTTCTTGCATTGCTTGAATCTAGATAAAAGCTCCTTCTTAAATATAACTGCCGATAATACAACGGCCTCATATTCTTCTTTAAAAACATCAAATGATAGAGCACCGACCAAGATGTTTTGCCGGGCATACAAATTCCCATTTTTATCTATAGTGAAACTCAGCTCGGCGAAATCGTTTGCAAGTCTTAAAAGGATTTCATAGACCTTGCACTGATTGGCTATTTCTGGCGGTAGCTCCTCTGCGGTCGCCAGTAATGTTTTGATCTCGATCCACTCAGGGAACCTAAATGTAACATAAACAGGTATAGTTAAATCCTTCACTTTTTCTTCGACATAAAGCCCAGCTCCTGACACTACCTTAAAGTCTTTTTTAAGTAATTTAATGTACTTGAGGATCTTCATTGCAGCCTCTCTCAGTATGAACTCTTGAGCCTCTTCGCGCAGTTTCGCCCTAAGTGCTGATAAAACTGTTTGAACAAATGCTGAATCCTTGCTTTCTGAGTTTTCCATAAGTTTTCACCACAACTCGCCATGTAGACTGTGAGAAATTTGGATTATAAATAATGAAAACTGAAGTTGGTTTTTCTCTTATAATAAGAACTCCTGATCGTCCATTATTTTAGGAGATTTGTAAAATGATACTAATAGGTGTTGGAGGACAAGGCGAAGAAGGTGAGTAAACCCGGCAACATAACACGTATGTTCTCCAGAAAGCCCCTAGGGAAACTTAACTTAGAGAATCTTAGAATCCCCATGAAGGCTTTCTTATTGGGAGTAATTATAAGGACTGCTATAGAAGTCGCAGCAGGAAGATTTCCTGTTGGCTATGATCCTAGTACTCACTATGTACTTATGTGCGTTTGTGGTCGATGGGAATATATTATTAGTGCTCCTCTCTACTCGATTTTCCTTTACCTATTATACCTTATCATAGGTGATGCTCTGATAGCTGTGAAAATAGGCTCTATCATTGTGTCTGGGTTATTTATGTTCTCTGTAGCATATTGGGCTCAGAAATGTGGGGTTTCGGAAGATCGAATACTGGGTTTTGTATGTTATGTCTATACCTTCTTCGTTGTTCTTAGAATTCTCTGGGATCTTCATAGAAATGCTGTAGGAATAGCATTTTCTTTTCTCGCGTTGGCATTCTACAGGGAACGCAAGGATATGGCGGCCTTCATGTTATCTATTCTCGCAGGCCTAGCCCATCCACTTAGCTTAGTGTTCTTGGGAGGAGGAATTCTCTATGACCTGCTGGTAGTACCGAATAGAAGATCGATAATAGTGGGTCTAGGAGTCTCAGTTGGAGTAGGGGTAATAGTCCTCCTTAAAGTTATCATGGAGAGGTTCTCGTTAATATGCGTAATTCAGTCATATTGGTACGTATCAAGAAGCGAGCTACTACTATATATTCCTTGGCTATTTGCACCTCTCCTAGTGATTATGCTTCTAGTACTGTGTAGAAATCTTAGAAGAATGAGGGATTTGCTACTAAGTGAAGAAAATAAAAAACTATTGGTTTGGGCCGCAACGATTTTGTTACTATCGTTTATTCTTAAGTATACATATAGGATAGTGTTCCTAGCTTCGTTTCCCCTTCTTATATATATGTTTAAGGTTGTCGGTGGTAGCCAAGGCAAAAGGGGGCTTATCAGAATCCTTATAGTATATAATATTGTTGTTTCCGCAGTATGTCCTGCCTTCTTTTACATATATCCCATTCGAGATTCGTTTCGAAGAACACATCCACCAGTTTTGATTGCTGGAAATATGTTTCCGGAGCAAGAACATGTTGCAGAACAGCTCTTTAGAAAGGCACTTCGGATTCTCAACAATGAGTCTACGATAATAATTCACCACTCAGAAATTTCATATGCGTATGCTGCAGGAGTGCCGCTATGTGCAGATAACGTATTGGTGATGCGTCCTGACGAAAGTTTCGAGAAGTACCTAGACATGGCGAGCGATAGAGGATTCCGTATAGCCTACATAGTGTGGTATGTAAATGCGCCAGTAGGTTCTATAGAAGCGCCGAGAAATGGTCATATAGTAGAAAGTATGTGTGATTTAGCTCTTTATCTCTATAACCTATCAGCTATGTGACGGCTAATAATATTATTCTTAATAATCATTTTTCGTAAGAATACCAGAAATGCTATTAAGCATTCTTGCTCATAAATAGCTAGGTTATATCTAAGGGGAGGTAAACTTGATAGTCGCCTACATAATGATTAATGTCGCTGTAGGCAAAGTAGCTAGTGTCGTTGAGAAGCTGAGAGGGGTAAGCAATATTAAATGGATTTCGGTGGTTGCGGGGGAATATGATATTATTGTAAGAGTTCATGTGGATACTCTCGAGGATCTCTTCTACGTTACTGAGAAGATTCACAAAATAGAGGGCATTGTCAAAACAACAACTCATGTTGTTGAAAAAGAGCTAATTTTAGAGTAATCCGGGAGGATCTATGAGAAAGAAAATGCTTTTCTATACGCTGTGTCTGCTATCGGCTTTTCTGAGCGCCGTAATGGTCCCACTGGATATCCTTGGTGAGGCATTATCGCCTAACATATGGATATATGCTAATCTGTCATTCATTGTTGGAACATTCATAAGTTTTGTGATTGTTCTTTTTCTTCTAGTCCCATATAAAGGAAAACCGCTAGGAAGATATGTTGATCCTAATTTTGTTGGGTTAACCCTATTAAATAGGAATGTTCTCAGATACTTTGTCTTGATGGCTATAGGAAACACTATTGCGTCCGCAGGGTACTTCTACATATTATACGCGTTTCCTGACCCATCAGCAATACTACCGTTTATGCAGCTATCAATAATATATCTGATTCTAGGGGAAGTATTTGTTGATAAGGAATTCCCTACGGTGTTAGAAGTTCATTCTGTGATTTCGATACTATTTGGTGCACTTCTAGCATCAATATCACCAAGTGGTGTGTTCGATCTTTATGGATTTCTCATAGTTATTGTGTTAGTTAACGGAGGAACTACAATAACGGTTCTAGCACAGAAAAAAGTTAGATCTATGAGGATAAGGGACAGAAGGTACGACTCGATAAATATCAGGCTTTGGTATTTATTCCTTACGACGCCAATATTCCTTATCACAACATATCTAATAAATCCCGACTCAGTACTGAAAATGTTTGATGTTGGCATCGAAATAATAGTAATTGTTGTGGCCTCAATGCTTGTTACATTCTTCGCAAAGGTCGCTTATATTCGTGCCTTGGGCATAGGTAAAGCTAGCATAACGCAAGCAATAACGTCAGCATCAGTAATACTTGGTATACCATTTGCGATTATTGGCTGGGTTATAATGCCAGATATATTCGCAGAAATAACCCTTAACTCATTGATCCTTCTCATAAAAGCTATAGGAGCTGTTCTTGTCACAATGGGAATAATATCTCTAGCTCTCTCAGAAGTAAAAGCAATAATACTAATAAGGGCTAAGCCCGGCTTTTCCGGCGAGGAACTGATGAAGAGATTGGCTAAGATACGTGGTACTATTCGTATCTCGGCCCTAGCAGGAAAATATGATTATCTGATATGTGTTAAGATTAGAACATTAGGCAAGGGATACAGACTAGTTGTTCGTGAGTTAGAAAGGGTGGAGGGAATAGAAGACTTCATATGGCTATCAACACTTTACGAGTGGGAAGAGATCTGATACTTAGGAGGTGCTACTATATTAAAAGTTGGATTTTTCCTTCTTCTTAGATGTTTTTGGAGGGAGCATAATGGTTTTTTGGTATGGGCCTCGCTTCGAGCGTTTCGATCCAATTGTGGTCAAGTCGATAATCATAGCTAATATAGCGGTCTTCATCCTCGAACTTATCAATCCAGGTTTCATGTTTGAGTATTTCGCTCTTAAGCCCAACAGTATCCTACATGGAGCGATGTTGTGGACGCTAGTAACTCACATGTTCATGCATGCAGACTTTCTACATATATTCTTCAACATGTACGCTCTATATATTTTCGGTCCAGAATGTGAACGTGTATTTGGTCGCAAAGCTTTCTTAATACTATACCTTTTTTCTGGGCTTCTAGGCGCCCTTATGCATGTTTTCTTATGCCCCTATAAGGATATTCCAGCTGTCGGGGCCTCGGGAGCAATATTTGGGATTTTGGGTGCGTACGCAATCCTATACCCACGCAGAAAACTGGCAATGTTTGTGTTTCTTGCATTTGTTGTTCTGCCCGCATGGGAAATGATATTGCTTCTGATAGTGCTTTTTACACTCTTCGCGGTTGTTGGTATATTCCCAACAATATCCCACTTCGCTCATATTGGAGGTATAATCGGAGGCATAATATTCGTCATTATTTATCGAAGGAAGTACATGCGTTATGTTCATGAGGAACGGCCTGCTATTGTTTTTTATACCGTAGAATATGGGTACGAGGGGTATGAGGACGAAGATTACGACTACGAGTACTACTGACTTAGGAATGATATAGCTTCTAAGCATATCACCAATATTTTTTATAAACCCTCTATGGAATCTCCATCTAAAATACTTCGGCTCCACAAAAATATTTTGGGGTGTTTTGATTGCATGGGGAAGAGATGAGGGAGCTTAGACGTGTGTATAGGCTAATATTCCGCCTACCTAATACAGAATTTCTTATGCTTTTGCTATTAGCTCAACTTTCTATATATTTCGCTATCTTATACTTTGGTTATGGCGTTCACGTTGAGTCCATAGACATACTACTGCTAACAACATCTGCCGTTGGGATGCCTCTGCTTCTTCTCGGAGTACCATGTGAGAAGAGGGCTCTGAACCTTAAGAGGACCTTAGCGGTCATAAATATCATGATGATATTCTTATTGTTGTCGTCCGTTCTTGCTAAATTAAGCGTTCTGCTGGCACTCGTAGTTCTTAATCTATTCGCTATACTAGAACTACATGTTTTGATAGGGATGATCGATTGGGATGAGTGGAAATCTGCTATCTTCACATTCATAAATGTTGCCGTGTTAAACCTGGCGTTTATCCATGGTATTAGTAGAGAACTAGGATTATCCCACTCGTTGATTAATGCTTTCAGATTTCTAGTCAAGCCACTACTGATAAGCCTCCTTATTATAGCAATCGTTTTGGCAATAATATACTCCTACATGTGGATTCGGCCTCTATTCGGCAAAATAAACATAGTAAGATTCATGAGAGCTTTTCTTTTGCTTAAACTGGACCGAAAACGTGAAAGCTTTGACTGTATGCTTGAGAAAGTCAGTACTGAGCGTGAGATACCCATAGCAATTACAGTCTTTAGGTCGAAAAGAGATAAAAAGCCTCTATTTGCCATTGTGGGTGCACAGATACATCCTGGCCCCTTACTGAATTCTGGCTCATCAGATTTCCCAGCTAATCTCTTTATGGAGATAGAAAGCAGACTTGGAATACCAGTAGTTTTTCTTAAGGGAGCGGCATCTCATGATGCTAATTTGCCCTCACTAAAAGAGCAAAGAAAGATTATCAATTTTATCGAGAAGGAGCTTAGAGATTTATTAACTAGGGAGAAATGGTCCGGGGAGATATGCGAGCCAGAGGAGTATCGTGATGAGAATGTGCATATAATAAGATTAGCATCTAATGATCAGGAATATCTAATAGCATCTAATGCTCCAGAGAACTCCGATGATTTAGATGCATCGCTGGGCTATTTTACGTTGGAACTTGGCCGTGTGATCGGCAAAGATATATTCCTGGTAGATGCCCACAATTCTCTTACAGATCCTCAGGAAGGTCTAATAATAGGTATTGATGATAAAGAATATCATACTATATGTAGATTGGTAAGAACCATAGCGACTAAGGATTGCAAACTAAAACAATTTATGATTGGCTTTGCTCATAATAAATGCGATGGCCTCACACTCGAAGACGGCTTAGGCAACCTAGGTATAATCGCTATAGCGATAAAGATCGGGGAAAAATTACATGTATTTGTCATCTATGATTCCAATAATCTGAACCCTCGGTTCTATCTAGATATGAAGGAGGCCATAAAGAGAGAATTTGGGGCCAAGACTGTTGAGCTTCTTTCCACGGATACACATACAGTATGCGCTTTAGCTCCAAATATTCTATATGTTATACTTGGCGAGAAAAAAAGAGATTTGGTGAAGAAATATACAATTGAGGTAGTTCGAGAAGCGATAAAAAGGCTGACAGAAGCTGAGACAGCAGGGAAATTAATCATAGTAAAGCTACGTGTGCTTGGTAAAGGTAGCACCACAACGATAAAAGGCTTATCGGTAGTAGCTGTAAAAACATTTATTCGAGACATAATACTATCCTATATCTTGGCAACGCTGCTAGGAATTGTGGTCCTATCCCTATAAAAACTCTGCAGAAGAACATAGGGGATTGAATTCCTTCAATAATTCACTCGATCTGAGGTTTATTGAAATCTAACAAATACTACTTCGAATATTTTATAAAGCATTTACTATAAGAATAATATAGTATACTCTTAGGAAGAGTAACTTTTATAGTCAAACAGAATTTCACTAAATTTTGGAGATATTAGAGAACTTGAAAAATTTTCAGAACTTTTTTATCATACAAGGTGTTGATGATGCATCTTGTGTAGAACTACAATTAAATCGCTACCTACATTGCTAGTTTTATTGGTAGTTATTTCGGCAATGAGCCCGATGCGTAGCTGTTTGCTGAGAATTATGGATAGAGTTGGTAGTATTACAAACAGGGAAAAATCCAATAGTCATACACATAGTGCTTATGTCGCCCACTCTTTCTCAGCTCAGCGTAAGATTGATGATAATACAAGGCATATCAGAGCCTGTATAATTACGGATCCTGTCATAATAGGTAATCTCTACTACTACACAACCTCAACAGTGCCAAGCAGCGTTTCTGACCCTGGTAGTGGAAATACCCTACTATATGGATTTGTGAAAGTTAGAGACCCATACGCCTTGGTGGAAACCGATGTGTATAAGGATGTTCAAGATCTTCTTGTGGAGGCTTGGGATCAAGACTCGGGAGAGCCCTATAGTGATGACTATTCGCCTAGTGGAGCCTATATAGACTCAACCAGAACGGATCTCCAAAGCGCATTCTATATAATTTATGATACCGATGGTTTTGGGGATACTTGGCCATATCAAAACGCGGATCCTTTTGTTCAATTTTATGCTGACATACTTGGTGTAGTTGCGATTTATGATGGTAGTAACAGAATCTATGTATATCGTATGTATAATGATTATTCTGATCTGAGTAGCGGCGCTTATAGCTTATGGATACAGGGATCTAGCTGGTATGATCCTGTATCTGGAGATCAACTTTATAAGAATGATGCTATGACGGTGAATGCCGAAACTACTACTAGTGGTTCTGCTGTATATGTTCTCGGCGGGCCCGTGGGAGAACTAATAGTATTTGCGATGTTGGCTAATGATTTTGCTACTAATGAGCTTGGTGAGTATGGTCTTCCCAGACTTAATGTTACGTATCCAGCGTCGACAAGTGTGTATTTCTATAATACTACGGATTCTAGACTATGGGCTGCTCCAGATACCAATTATACTGAATTCTTTATGGCTTATGCGCAGTTCCTGTTAGCACAGTACAGTGCGCTACCAAGTTTTGAGCGTAACTACAATTTTAGTGTCCACACAGATCAGACAACGGCATGGGTCGTTGGCTGGTCAATTTTTCTATCTGAGGTGATAAAGAATTATTACTCTAATAGCGAAAATTTCGAACTTAGAGATTTAGAGTCTCTCTATGATACTGATCATTCACGAAACGATGAGGATGTAGCAAGTAGTGTTGCAGGAGTCCTATGGGATCTATATGATGCTAATAATGATGACCAGGATGGCGACGGCATAGGTGACACCCTGAGTGTTAACTTATCAGACATATGGTATGTCGCTAGAAACTATAAGCCGACCACAATATTCGACTTTATAAATGGTTTGCTCTCATATAGGAACGACCTCAACAAAACGAAGGTATGGGAGCTGTGTTGGGAACATGGAATAAATATTGATTCCGAGCCACCGACGCAGCCAGATATTCTAAATATTAATCCTCCTCCTAGCATGACGGACTGGTATAATACTAGTGAGATATGCATCTCTTGGAGCCAAAGCACAGACAGTTTTAGTGGAATGAAGGGCTACATAATACGCGTCTATCACTATGATAATGGGTCTCTCTTCAACTGGTATGATGTCCCATCGGGACAAATATCTACTACGATCGGAGTACCATCAGGTGTCTGGAGCATATGTGTTGTGGCTATAGATAGAGCAGGAAATGAGAAGGAAAGTCTTCGTAAAGGACCGATAAAAATAGATATAATAACACCAAAGATTACTAGTCATTCGCCACAAGATGGAATAGATTTCATAGATAATGAGTCTGGAGACATAATACTAGGAATTACTTGTGAGGATAAGATAAGCGGTATCGATAAAGTATACATTAGATATAAGTATGGAAATAATGGAGACTGGAGCCCCTGGATTCTAGCCAGTAATGTGGATGGTGAATACCGAATCGTGATATCAGCTGGCGAATGGAAGCCTCATGTTGGAGTGAGATTGCATTGGGAGGCAAAATGTGTTGACATGGCTGGTAATATTGTTCTAGGTGGGCAGTTCTATGTAGATCTTATAGATGATGATTCCGAACCACCGAGCATAGACTTTCCAAATGAGACGATTACTATTTATGATTCAAACACGGCGGATCTCACGATCTGGGTTAATATAAGTGACCAGAAAAGTGGGGTAAAAAATGTTACATTTATCATATATTTCGGCGACGCATCAATAATATATGACAACAGCTCGATTATGTGGAGTGGTCAAAAGGCATATGTTATAATTCCCAGAGATGTATGGCTGAAATACGTAGGCTCGGTAATATCCCTAGAGGTATTAGCATATGATGGAGATAATGATTGGCCAGGAGACTCAGCATTAGCTTCATCCGAACCTAATGAATACGGGGTTATTCTGGACGATGACCTGGATCCTCCAATAATACACGGTGTTAAGATATCAGAATACATTGGTGATGGTGTTAGTGGCGATGGGGTCATTGAGGCAGATGAGTCATTAAGAATAGAAATAAATGTGAGCGATGTTAGTGGAGTCAATACAACAGTAATAGTTATGCTTAATGGCAAAATATTTGTTGGGGAGGCACAGATATCCTATACCAATGGGACATTCTATACATTGATTCTGATAAATGTCTCTCCTCTATGGGCTGGAGATATTGAAGTAGCTATAAAGATATATGACCTAGATAACGATGGATGGAAAGGAGATTCTGCCTATAGCGCATCCAAACAGCAGATACATGTTAGTGCTGAGGAAGCAACATTTTTATTCGGCGATACAGAGATAGATGCCCTTGCAAACGAGACAGTAGAAATAAACTTCACAATAGGCAGAAATGATGGGGGAATAATGCCTCTTGAAGGCCAAGAAGTATACGTTGAGATATACAACTCAAGTGGCTTAATTTCAACAATGACGGTTATCTATGGAGGAGAAGGTACCGTCGCAACCATAGATTTGGCTTCTCTACATACGGTGGGCGACTATATCACACTTGAGTTCTACCTGAATGATAGCATCTTCGTTTCGAAGTCGAATGATGTGTGGATTCATGTTTGGTCTACGACGACAATTAAGATTCATCTAAACACAACCCTTGTTTATAGTCAGACTGTCACAATAAATGTAACACTAGTTGATATGTTTGGAAATCCGGTACCTAATGCATATGTCTACATATCATTGCTATCAGCTGAGAACAAAACAGTTCTTCTCGCTGGGGATTACACCGATAATCGAGGTATGGCTCTAATACAATGGCAAGTGGATATTCCAGAGGGGAACCATACACTTATCGCCAGATTTGATGAGGATAGCATAAGGGGCTATCATTGGTCGGAGGCACTAACAAGAATATATGTGCGTAGAGCAAACTTGGTAATCCGACCTAGCAATGCAACATTCATATTTTCAGATGGTGGTATCATATATGCTAATATCCTTACGGAGCTAGATGTACCTGTAGATGGTGCGTATGCTGAGATATATGTATTAATAAATGATACAAAATATTTGCTTGGGTACAACACAACGGATAATGGATACCTGGAAATTAGTGTAGATCAGAATTCCTATCCGGAATGGCTGGGCCTTGGTAATTACACATACATATTAAATGTAAGTAGCAGTGATAAGTATTATGGAGCGTCGGCAGAAGCAATGTTAGTTGTTGAGAAAGATGTTCTTGAGAGCGTCGAAATAATCACGAATGCTAGTACCATTGATTGGGGCGACTATCTACTAATCAGAGTCTTCGTTATGGATGATGATAAGTATCCGATAGTACATGGAAAGGTAAATATAAGTATTGATGTTGCAGGAGAAATAGTTCTTAGTACAGTACTTGAAGTAGAGAATGGCATGGCGGAGTGGCTGATCGATACACAGATATTCTCTCCTTATCAGCAAATAGCTATAGATGCATACGTGTGGAGTTCTCTGTATCAGGGTGAGGTAAGCGACAAATACTATGTATCTATATACAAGGAAAAGGTATATGCTTATGCATTGACTATAGTTAATTATACATGGTCTGTAATATATCAGAATGTGTCGAATCTCACATTAGTATTCAAGGATAACGATGGAAAACCTGTTCTGGAGGATATGGGCCAAGTCGTCATAGTTGTTGATGGGACATACATGATATATAATGGCACGCTTAAATCCGAAATACAGATAAGCTACCCATTCAGCACAGCAGATCTACTTCCAGGTACATATCATATAGAGATAGAATTAGTGAGCGGTGTCTATGAATATGTAAATGAATCCCGAATAATCCTCAACATCGAGAAGATACCAACATTCCTCATTGTTAACATATCCTCAAATAAGACCGAGTATGGAGACCCCATCGAGATAAATATAACCCTTATAGACTGGGAGAACAAAGCCTTGGCTGGAGTTCCTATAACTGTATATCTTATAAGTAGTAATGGCACAAGATATCTGGTTGGCGCTTCAACAACTGATGAGAATGGCTCAACGCGAATACTCGCTGATATGAATTTCTTACCAGACCAATACATGCTTAGCATCCAAAGCGCAGCCACGAGTATCCATGCCAGTAGCTTCTATGAATGTGGATTTGTTATAGTAAAGGAGCATGTGAGTATCGAGGCAAAACTTCCTGACGATTTGGAGGCAGGCAGTGAGGTAAACATCAGAGTTAGGCTTCAAGATAATGATGGCGAGGTAGTCAAAGGTGTTATTATTGAGATAAGTATTGACAATGAACCTCTCGTGCGGACTATATGTAATGGCTCCCTCAGCATTATATGGATTCCAGATTCTGGCGGAAGCCATGTAGTTAAAATTGGAGTCTTCGAAAATGCGTACTATGTGGGGGCTATGCGTGAAATTTCTGTTAAAGTAAAATCGCTTCCAGTTGCGAGCGGAACCACATATGGTTTGATTCTTGTTGGTGTTTTCGGAGGTATTGGAACGATTTTTGTTGTGTCGAGAAGGATCAGATTTAGGTCTAGGCCTAGAACCCCCGAACAGGAGGTTCTTGAAGAAGAGAGTGTTGAGGAGGAATTTTTGGAGGTGTTTGAGTCAGAGGAATTAGAGTTATGAGGTGATATATGTGCCTTTGGGATCAACAAAAAAGAAGATATTGACAGTAGTCGCTCTACTAATTATTGGTAACGTAGTGGTGAACGTCATAACTGTATTGCCCCTATCAAATATGGACTTTAAGATTCTCTCAATAAAGTTTGTTGGCGAGACAAAAGATTTTAGTGTACTTAGCGTAAAGCTTCTCGTCCGAAACAACTATTGGTTACCGGCGAAAATACCTAAAGCGAGTTTCAGAATATTAGATCCGCAGACAAATGGTCTTATAGGCATGGGATATATGAGTCCAATGATGCTGGATCCAGGACGCATGGGGATACTAACAATAACATTGAAATTATATAAGACAGATGCAACGGAGAAGCTGATAAGAACATACTTGGTTACTCAGAAATCAGATGCGAAGATCCGCGTGGAATATCCATTTTCGCTCTTCGGCCTAATAGACATTATTACTATTCCCTTTGATGTCTCTCTAAGTGACATATTGGATATGAGCACGACAGGAGAAAGCGTGGCAGTCTCAATATCAAGTTTCTTCCCAGGGTTCACAATCGAAAAAATTGAGTTGACCAGAGAAACAAATACATATGCTGAAGCCAAAATAGTTGTGAGTGGCGTTGTCCCTGCGGAACTTACCCAGATAGGTGTTGTGGAACTTAGAGACGTTAACCTAAACATGCTGACGAGCACTGGGCATGTTCTGAATATATGGATCCCAGAATATATCCTTGACTCAGCAAAAGGAAGCTTCAACACAACAGTATATCTGCGTTTTATCAAAGGGAACGCCCTTAAAAACTTCTTGAATAAGGCGGTGAAGGAAGGTACTATTAACGGAAAAATTAAGGGTCAGCTATCCCTAAAAATATTTGGAATTGAGGTAGAGGATGCCGAAGTCGAACTCGACGTCTCACAATTCTCTGAGTCACTGGTATCTCCATCAACAGCAGAGACATCCTCCTCGGTTTTTGGAGCTCTCCTCGAATTATTAGGAGATAACATACTGATAAGTAGCCTCGATATTGACTACCTTGGAAAACAAATCATTGAGGGAGAAACAAAATATCTTTTCAACGCTGACGCTCTAATAACAAACAATCTTAATTGGACTCTCGGATGGGGGCCCATAGACATAAATATATTGGGGAAAAATAGGGCAACAATCCTAAAAATTAGGCAGGATAGCAGGATATTGTTGAGTTCAGGAGAAACAAGAGAGTTTTTAGTGGACGCAGAGTTCACAGAAAATAATGACCTATATGAATTCTTAGATGAGCTTCTATATAATTATGAATTTAATGCGACACTAAGCGGAACAGTGGACATATACTTTGCTGGTGTGTGGATAGAAGATATCGACCTATCGAAGTTCTCAGGAGAAGCGATGGGCGAAGGCGGAGTAGCGGCTAGTTTCGATGAATTTGTGACTCAAGGTTTTGATGTATCTAACCTTATGACCGGATTTAATATTACGGAGACGAAATATGATATCGCCGCTACAGATCGATACATAATAATAGACTCGCAGATAACCATAGTGTATGAGCCTATGCCCCTAACAATATACGAGGTTAGGGGCGACATAATATATGACTCGAGCTACATAGGCTCACTTAAGATACAAAATATTGACCTAGACAAACCATTCGAAACCCAACAAGTGATATGTCGACCAATAATAGAGATCAGAATTAAGAAGGATTCACCCAAACTAAGTGAATTCATAGAATCTTTTGTTAAGGGCACATGGGCAGAGAAAACAGATTTTGTTGGTTCGGCAGATATAAAGTTCCTCAACAGAACATTCTACAACATACCGATACGTGTCGGCGGCAGTATGATTTCCCTGTCCGACGAATTGTCAGTGGCAGAGGAGGCATCCAAGTTCTACAAGATAAACAGTGTTGCATATATTGGTGAAATTGTCAGAAACGATTTAGAAGCTTATGAACTGCTAGTTAATGCCTCAATAATAAATGCGTTTAGCGTGGAGCTAGATATAGGGCCAGGGGATCTGTATGCGTATTTGCCAAACGATATTGAACCAGTGATCGAGATTATAATACCAGAGCGTGTGGAAATACCACCATTCGCGTCTAAATCGTTGATTGTTGATGTATATATCTATAAGACCGATTCTACGCGGATCTTCCTAAATAGTACTCTCCATGGAGAATCCGTCGATGTTATTGTATGTGGGAACCTAACAGTTCATCTTAGCGGAGCGGAAATAAACTTGGAGAATTTCCAAACGAATTTTGTTGTTTCACTAATAGACTCATTAACACTGTTCACAAGTGAGAGTACATCCGCCATATATGGTGGAGGAGGCGTTCAGATACTCAATGTAACAGAGTTTCCTGATAGAATCGAGATATATGTGAAGACCTCCGTAGAGGCGCCAATACCCATGATAATAAGCCTTATGATTGCCGATATAAGCCTATATGAAGATTCGGTCGAACCACCAGCAACTATTGAGATTGTGAAGCCTATCGTCGGACCAGGCGAAAATGATGTTGTGGTTAGACTAATACTCCGTAACTCATCAAGTGAGTTCGTGGACTTCATTAGGAGCTTTATATATGGTAATGTATCGGAATTATATGCGGATATTGAGTTAGGGCTTTCGCTATTTGGTTGGGATTTTGGAATAATAGCCATTGACAATTTTAGAATAGACTTATCATCTGAAGCAACACAGCAATCTGCTCTTTCGGCTATAAGTCTTACAGATTTATTCTGCCTAGAAGGATATAGATATATGGGAGAGACCGTCGTTGATGGTGAAGAAGCCTTTAGATTTGATGTAAACGTAACTTTCAATAATACCATAGGTATATCGATAGAATTCTGGGATACAAGTATATATGTGGTCAAAGACGATCAAAAGCTAATAAAAATAGTGCTAAGCGATAGATATACTCTCGCGGCAGGAACCACAGAGTTTCTAAGCATAAGCATATACATATTCAAGGGAAAGGAGGCTATGAAGAGTTTTCTCTATGATCTGGCTTACAAAGGAATTCTTAATGCTACTATCCAGGGGACAATAAACATAAAGATATTCGGAGTAGAGTACCCACAAGTAATTTTTGTCCAGAAAATGCTTTTCAACATATCTGATGGTATCGGAATGACAAGCTATCAGGATCTTGGCGGTCTTGGGGGAATGAGTCTACAAGATATCTCATTGATTTATGATTATCAGAATGAAACTCTCTTAGAAGTATCACTATTAACAAAGATTGATCGTTTGCCTATAAAAATATTCCGCTACGAAGTGAATATTTCGCTTGATGGTTGGAGCGATCCAGCGATAATACTTAGTTCAAACTCAACGATAGATCTTTATGATTCCTCAGAGAAACTACTGAAGACATACATAAAGACTTACAAATCTGACAGGGACTATACAGCTGAGATTCTTAAAAGAATTATTGAGAGTGAATTTTACCCTCTAGTAATCAAAGGGGAAGTGTATGCTGAGATTTTCGGCGTAAACATAACACTACCCTTCGAAATGAGAAATATTTCGTTGATGCCAAATACACAAAGTGTTGTTGTGGCAGGTACTCTCCCGAGTACTACTATTAGTATTAATGAGTTCAAGTATGAGGGTGAAGAAATGGTTAATGGTAGGAAGGCATATAGATTCTCAGCATCAATAACCTTAGAGAACCCATTCGGAGTAAACATAAGTATTGGTCCCTTCTCAGCGAAGGTTATTCGAGAGGATGCTGTAACCGTAGAAATTCTGATAGAAGATGCATGGATACTACCTAAAAGTACATCAAACCTGACAGTAGATATGTACATATATAGTGGGAACGAAACATATATATTCCTTAGGGATCTAATAGAGAACAATGTGTTCATTGCCTCGATACAAGGCTATGGAAACATAACCGTATTTGGCATAAAAGTAGTGAATATCAATATAACCTATGTCTTCGCCTACGAGCTAAGCGAAGAACTCGTCGGACAACAACAAGCTCTAACTCAAAGTGCCTTGCCGATGGGTCAGCTTGAGATAAATCATCTAAGCATAAATACACTACTAGAAAATGATACTCTAGCTGAGATTCTTATTAAGTTAAATCTAACAAATCTGTACAAACTCCCAGCGACTATATGGAACCTAACTGCGGTTCTTAGCCAGAATGGTGAGGAAGCAATAAAGGCAAGATTGCTAGACATACTTAATCTAAGCAAAGACTTTATGAGTATTGATATGGATGTGTTACTTTACAAGAAAAACGTGACAGCAGATATAATTAAAGGTCTTATTGAGGGAGGTGCCATAGTAGATATAAATGTGTCTGCACACTTAATGTTTCTTGAATGGAACTTCACTGTAGAAATTGAGCTTAAGGATATAGCATATACATCGTCCTCAGATTCTCTCTCGGAATCCATAATTCCACTAAACATTGAGAATATTCTGGTTTTGGAGAGGCTCGAGCAGATAGGTCCTAAAACATTAATAGTGGAGTATACCTTCAATAACTTTGTTAATGTGTCGCTAGGCATAGATCATCTGAGCTTTGATGTCATCTATAAGAATTACACTGTTGTAGAGATTTGTACAGAAGGCCCATATAATGTGGAGCCAGGAGAAAACATAACTATGCAAGTCAAAATAGAAATCAAAGACACCTCAGTAACGCAGAACTTCCTCGAGGAGCTACTAATAGAGAAACAGTTCAACGCAACAGTTAGTGGCGTAGCATCAATATCTCTGTTCGGATTAAATATAACCCAAGTACCATTCGCAAGAAAGATATTCATTGATCTAGTGGATCAAGCCCTTCCCCAAACAGCGGTTGCACCAGCGATAAACATAACAAATGCTCAGTTATTATCAACATCTTATGATGGCAGAAAGCTCGAACTTAATGTTTCGATTGAGATTCCAGATGTTCCAGTTAGCATAGTCATAGATAATCTCAACCTAACCTTAAGGAATAATCTTGGGTCTGTTGGATATATATGGATTCCTCATGCAGAGATGAGTCATGGTGAGAACGCAACAATAAATGCAGTAATAGCTTTGTTTGATAGACCAAATAATATTCCCCTTGAGAGATTTATCAGAGAACTCGTAGAGGATAGGTTGCTACGTATAAATGTTAGTGGAAGCCTTGACTTAACAATCTTTGGATATTGGATAGAGGGGATAACCATAGATTTAGCAGTAAATCAGACCTTAGAAACATTCACAATTGGGACGGATGAAGGAGGCCTTGACGCAGAACTTATCTCTTCGATGATGCCTCTACAAGATCTCTTCCTACTGGGAAATATAGAGCAGAGATCCTTTGGTAGTAGACAATACTATAATTTGGAGGCGAATATCTCTGTTAAGAATCCGATCGCAGCACCCATTTGGATAGGAAATGTGGACATCACAGTTTATGATTCTGGATATGAAGCGATACGAACACGTATAGACGATGTGTATCGGATATCATCTGATATGTGGACTAATATGTCGATAATGGTTTCTGTTTACGATACACCCGGTGCTAAGCATTTACTTGAAAGTGCGTTGTCGAATGGTGAAATAAACATAACGATAGAAGGAACCCTTGACCTCACATTCTTGGGAGCGGATATAGATGATTTGTACCTCAACTATAGTATTTATCAAACAATGAATATGTCCTCCCAAGTAAGCTCTGGCACCAATGTTATAGCGTCCAATTTCTTCTCGTACAGTATTAATGAAATAAAGATATGGGGCGAGGACAACTCAACAGCAAACATCATAGTCGATCTAAACGCTAGTGGTGTTCCTATATTCCTCAAAGTACGCTACATGAACTTGACCATAAGCAATGATTTAGGCAGGATAGCTAGGCTATATGCGAGAGACATCATACTCTCGCCGTTGGAATCAACTAACATAACCATAAACATCACGATATTCAAAGGATCTCTAGCTCTGAAAGAATTCATTGAGGATTACATAGGAGGTGTGAGTACTGTGGTTGATGTTAGTGGTGCGGTGACAGTACAGCTATTTGACGAATCCACGCAATACCTCACTTTGAACTTAACCTTAGACTTAAAGGATCTAGCATTCAACATGACTAGTTCAAACAACGGAAGCAGTATTATACCAGTAAACTTACAATCCTTGATACAGTATAAAGATATGAAATATATTGGAAGTAGATTTGATTCAGAGGAGGGGGTTAGATATTATATTCTAAGAGTAACCGTAGACTTCATCAACAAATTTAACATCTCGTTGGCAGTGTATGGACTAAAAGCTAAGCTTCTTAGAAATGACATTACCGTTGTTAAAATAGAGGTTCCTCAAATAAGTATCTCTGCTAGTGAAAATACAACTATAGCTGTGGATGTTTTACTTGTTGATAGACCTGAAACCGCAGAGTTCCTTGAGGATCTAATAAACAATTATAGTATCGAAGTTGATGTAGATATATTGGTGGATGAAGTGAACTTCTTTGGGGTTTCCATCAGAAATATATCTCTTAGACAGGTATTTGGATGGAGTATGAGTGAACAATTAGAATCGATGGATGTTCAAGAAACTGCTCTAAGCCTATTCAACATGAGTATTGGTGGCATAACGGTATTGGATGAGAGTGATACTACGGCAACTCTCAATGTAAATATAACAATATTTGGATCGAAGGTTCCTGTACAGATATATGGCTTTAATGCCGATATAATCTATGAGAGTGCTAAGGTTGCTAATGTGTTTATAGACTACTTAGAACTAAGCATGGATCATAATATGACATTCAACACAAACATAACAATATACAAGCTTAATAAACCAGCGCTACAAGGATTCCTTCAAGACCTATTGGTTAAGAAGAATGTTACCATGGATGTATGGGGGTCAACAACAATAAATCTGTTTGGATCAGATAATCTAATCCTCGACATAGAATTTAAATATAATAACACAAGATACAGTGTTAGCGATTATTATGAGGCTCTAATGGAGGGAGAAGTTGACGCATCCACATTGCTAAATAACATAATTGAATATCATGCTGAGAATGTGTCATGGGAAATAGTCTCGGAGGATCGTAGATATGTTGTTCTAAGGCTAATTGAACCAGTTTCGAGTTCGTTGAATATAAAGATATTTAGAATGGAAACAACTTTGCATATGGAACCTCTGAATGAGTACACAGCATTCGGAATACAAACAATCGTGGGAACAGTACAGCTAAGAGCCGATGAAACAACGAATATAACAATAGAGATAATATTCATGAAGAATAGATACCTACAGGAATTTCTTGATGCGACACTACATGACTGGTCAATAGATGTCTGGGCGAGCACAAAAATAGACCTTGAAATATTCGGCGTTAACATTACGGATCTAGAAGCTCTTTCCGCAAAGTTCATGTATATCATAACACCTGATATTATTCAAGGAGCTCTAGACTCCATTGTTTCAGAGGAAGTAAATAGTATAAATGCTAATGTCGTAGCACTCATACCAATAGGATACGGAACCTACTATGCCGATGATTTGTATGGTGGGATAGAAAATGCCACTAACTACGCTGATCCAGTGTGGGAGAACGATCCAACAACAATAAATCTATGGAATTATTATTGGATCTTGCTGCAATACCATCAAGTCGTAGGCGACTATGGATTCAATGTAACTCTTGAAAATTTCAAAGCAATAATGGTTTACTCAGGAAAATATTACTTTGGCAACAAAGCTGGCCAGCAAGCTTCGGGATCTCTGGATGACTTCTTTGGTGAGATATACATCGAAAACCTAACTCTAGTGGAAGGAATAGAAAATGTCTTTGACGCATATGTTAGACTTTGGAGAGTTAATAGGTTCCGCGACTTCGAGAACAGTACTCTTAAAGACTGGCTATGGAGCATGGTAAAGTACTATAGCTACAACTTCAGCATAACAAATGTTATGTTTGATCTAAGAATGTGGGGTTGCTACATAAAGAACATTACTCTTAAAAGACTAAACTTTACTGGAATCTATGACATATCATCACTATCCCAATCAATAAAATTCAAAGGTATGTCGGGATTGTCAGTAGCTCTAGATCTCAACAAGTGGGTATACGTTACAGTTAACTTCAAGATAGAAGTACCCATAAGCCCCGAATGGCTAGTATATTACTCGATGCTAATTACTTGGGACGACGATCCAATATTCTTCTCTGATACCGATGTTGGGGATGATCCACCAACCACTGGGGGCTGGACAAGTGGTGCCTATAAAAGTAGCGAAGCTGAAGAATTTAAAGCGCTAAGTGATAGTGCAACTCCACTCGCACATGATGTTGCACGATATTATGATGCCCCACAGATAAAGGATGCTCCATCCAGCGGCCTACCTAGCTATGCTGAGTGGTTTGGTAGTGGAGGTACTAAGGAGCTAAGTGCGACAATAGATATTGAGTGGACCGATGCTTGGCATGACTATATTGGAAATGCGTATCTTGATCAACAATATGATGATGAATATCTTAATGTCATTGGCAGGGCTGAGGAGGAGGATGTAGATAGTGTTCTTGGAATATCTGTTCTCTGGGGAGGTACCGAGAATGGTGATATGTGGACAATGGTTATGCTGAGCTATGAGGTTGAAATAGTAATGTTCTGGTGGGTACTATACTACTACACACCAACATTTTTCATCACATCTGGAGACCAAAACTTAAATGTGGCTGAAGGGAAAATAGTACTGCTATATGACACAGTACAATGGGAATTTCATGATGCCAACAACGTATATTCGATAATACTTATGAAGGATGTCGATGGGAACTGGGTAATAAAGCCACATCCAAATGCAGACTATACCGTGAACGCAACAGTGTCAGGAATGCAATTTGTAGATGCCTATGATGGAACACCAGACGCCCTTGAACCTGACAACTGCGGAAATTATTAGCCTAACAATTCCATTTTTTCTTTAGAGGATAATCATAGAACCTATCTTCAGGATTCATTTTTTATCAGAGTTTTTCTAGTTTCCAGTATCCGACAGTTCCTATTGGAGGGTCTCTCTTGAAGGAAGGGGGAAGATTGTGGATTTTGGTAGATTATTATAGATGCTCGGGCTGCAGATTATGCGAGATTATTTGTTCCTTAAAGAATGAAGGACGAATATGGCCTGAAGCTTCTAGGATCAGAATTTTTGAGGAAGTACCTGGAGCCACAATACCGCATCTATGTGTGCAGTGTTCGGATTATCCATGTGTTAATAGTTGTCCTGTTGGAGCTTTGACAGTTGATGATAGAACTGGTGCTGTTATTGTAGATGAGGAGAAGTGTGTTGGTTGTGGTAAATGCGTGGAGGCATGTCCAGGAAATGTTCCTAGGATCCCAAGGGGTAAGAGAAGTGTGGTGATATGTGATCTATGTGGTGGCGACCCCGAATGCGTCAAGATTTGTAGTGAGGCTGGATATGGCGCTCTGAAACTCTACAGGGGGGACTTCAGACCGACCTTCAGAACATTCGCACGTAGCCCCATAGAGAAAAGTTTAATTCTAGCTAGGAAGATGTTTGGGGAGTAGGTGATGATTTTGCCATATGGGTTCACAGGTAGAATTCTTGATATTGATTTATCAACCGGCGATATTAGTGTTGTAGAATTCCCAGAGGAGACCTACAGAAAATGGTTAGGAGGACGGGGACTAGGAACATGCATCCTCTGGAAAGAGCTTGGGGATAGATGGGAATTCATAAACCCCCTTGGCACAGACAATATATTATTAGCGCTAACGGGACCTCTTACAGGCTATTATCCCG
>Ga0190367_1000746_pt1 | contig 21506 bp, 22 predicted proteins | sample 4872181011_MG_FD_171838 | JGI IMG/M metagenome (GOLD analysis project Ga0190367, IMG submission 171838) | Hydrothermal vent microbial mat bacterial communities from Southern Trench, Guaymas Basin, Mexico - 4872-18-10-11_MG | ecosystem: Environmental > Aquatic > Marine > Hydrothermal vents >...
GGGTAGGGAGGGTCAACCAAGCAAGGGGAACTATAGCCCACCTCTCCGCCTTGCGGACAGGTGGGTTTAACGGGGTGCTGGCCCATCCCGCGTATATCCGATAAGGATATGCACAAACCTTCCCGTTAGGAATCCTCGCCCTTCAGGGCGGGGAGGAGGTCAACAATCCTTTCCGAATTACCATTTATGCCTTGCATCCGAAGGTTACCTCATAGGTAGTCAGGCGATCCGATCAGGCAGAAACCACATGAATTTTACTCAGAAGCTGTTAACATCTAAACGAATCCATAGAGAAGAAGTTATTAAAGTATGATTGGAAAAATTAAATGCTTACAATAGCATCCGAATTCTCATCAGCAGTTTCGCAAGGCGTTATATAAAGTGTTGACATCATTGTTTCCCGATACGGGTTTAATACGTGTTAGGACTATTCACGGGGATAAAAATCAAATTTAAGGAACTAAAGAATTTGATTTAATTTAGGAGCCATCAGCCCATAAGGGGTATGACGGCGTTACATGTAAGGCTTGGCTACGTGATTCCTGTCAATGTGGCTCCCTGTGAAGTGCTGATTTGTGAGGCTCTGAGGAAGAAGCCTGTGCTTAGTTTCTGTAGTATAAAGCACGGGCAACAACTAAGGATCGAATCCGTTCCACAATTCATCCCAGCAAAGAGTAAGACTCCTCAGATATTTCGGTAAATTCTAAAATTTATAAAACTGTTGCTTGCAAAACCTCGTTTTTCAAAGCGGGGATACGCAAGGGGTGGGGGTTGTTGGTAGTTGAGAAAAATTTAAACACTCTTAACACACAACTTGTTGAAGAAGGTAGCCTCCGAATCCGTAAGGATAGGAGGTAGTGGCGGCGTGACCCCGCCAAGGAGGATAAGGGTCGTTCCGTTAAGGAACGGCCAAACTCCTCCTGAAGCTCCGCCCTTCAGGGCGAGGTAGGTCACATTCTCGCAATTCCTGAAAAATTTTTCTTACCTCTTCCTCAACTTATTCGGGCAAAGAACTGAGAAGTGACAGTATCTGCACTCCCATTCGTATTTTGGAATTCTCTTGTCGACTATCAGCTTAAGTATCTCCTCTTCATCAAGTCTTTCATCCACAACGAACTCCGTAAATCTATCCGGTGTTATGTAAACGAGCACGGTTTTATCGAGATCGAAAAGCCAGTTGTATATTTTCGCCTGTAATATGTGATGCTCGTATGGAATTTCTATATCGGATCTAGATGTCTTTATCTCAATTCCTACCTTTCCTATCTTCGCATCTATCCTCCCGATTATCTTGTACTCCCCTATCTGCTTCTCACCCTCAACCTCTATTTCTGCGTTCAGCTCATCGCTCAGTATGTTCTGAAGGCCCAGATGAACCAGGGCACCGAGAACAGTTGCAGGTATGTATGCCATAGCCCTGTACAGCTCAGGATGCTTCTCCTCAAAGGATCTTTTAAGAGGACATCTTATCAGATCCGTAACCTCGTAACCTCCCAGTTCTCTCAACTTCTTATGCCTTTCAACTTCCCTTAAACGCCAGTCAACGATTATTTCGACGATCATAAACTCAGTTTTTCTGAAAGATTTAAAACTTGACCATAAAATTATATGGCAATATTTATAATTATTTTTATAACTTAATCGTTGATTAGATGAAAAGCTAGGAAATCGGATGAAGATCATACCTCCAGAACGTATTCCGAGAGCGTCAAAAATGCTGCAAACAGGACAGATGTTTCAATAAGAAGAGTGTATATGTCCTGTTTTAAAATCGTAAGTATGACTGGGGAAATGAATATGAACATGAGCATAGGTACGAGGAAACTTCTCCCTTCCGAGTACATTACGAGAGCTGATGAAAAAGAGGAAACTATCGAAAGGTATAATGAAAATACCATAAAGATCGTGATGAGATCTAATATCTCCCAGTAAGATGAGAAAGTTGCAAGAAGGAGGAGTTCCAGTGTTCCCAGAGAGGATATAAGTATGAAAGTGAAAATCGTCTTCGACATGAAAACGGTAAGAGGAGAGACCGGGAGTAGCTTCAAACCGAAAAACGTGTTTTTGTCTATTTCTCGTATGAAGGAAGTCGTAGATGTGAATATAGCTATGAACACAACCGTTAACCAGAAAGCGGGAACTATCGTGTCCCTTGATATCACGTAAGATGACTGAGATATCAGGAGTGAGGATATGAACACGAATAGAATCACGGATATTACCTCGAAACCCCTTCTGCTCTCAACCCTTATGTCCTTCAGTAAAAGCCATAAAAGCCTCATGTCAGGCTAGAACTCCATTCATAAGATGAAAGGTCCTGCATTCGACATCTAACTCCGTTGGTGATGTCATTATGACTACTCTTTCGTTCGAAAGATCGGATAATAAGTCAAGTATCGTATTCCTTGCAGTCTCGTCTAGTCCTGATAGGGGTTCGTCGAGCAGTATTATCTCGGGATCGTTTACAAGTGCCCTAACGAAGTTAACCCTCTTTCTCCATCCGTAAGAAAGATCTCTCACCTTCACATCTCTGTACCTCTCCAGATTCAACCTTTTGAAAACGTTTCTTGCAAGATCGTTCAGATCCTTAAAACCGTACATCCTCGAATAGAAAATCAGGTTTTCGTGAACCGTCAGTTCGTCGTATAGCACGTTTTCGTGAAAGAGTATTCCAACGTGATACTTGTACGTGCTGTCCTTCCTTATATCTCTGCCAAGTATCTTAACGCTACCTCTTGTGGGTTTTATTAGACCGCATATTATCTTAAGGAGTGTTGTCTTTCCTGAACCGTTTTCTCCTACGATTGCTATCAGAGTGCTCCTTCTGACATTCATGTTCACACCCCTCAGTATCCAGACTCTTCCAAACCTCTTCCAAACGTCTACGAGCTCTATCATTCGTACACCTTTTTATACCTCTCTATCTCCTCCTTCGACGGGCATTTGGTCTGTATCCTCTCAGCCTTGATCGTGTTTATGTCCGGATAGTACACTCCTTCAACCACAACCTTTCCGTATCCGCTCACGTTGTCTAGCTGGATCCATGCCGGATAAACAACCTTAACGCTGTTCTTTCCATCAGTAATAACGAATTCTAGTCTTTCCTTAAAAAACACACTTCCCTTTGAAACGTTTCCCATCACTACAACCCTCGTAGGTTCCTTGAACTTCTTCAGATCGGAAACGCTTAGATACGTGGTAGAACTTATGCTGAGGTATCCTATTATTAAGAACAGCAGTATGAAAGGAATAACGGGTACGAGCCTACTCTTCCTCAACCGCGACACCCCTCCTGACTATAAGTAACGCTATGAACAGCACGACAAAGTATACAGCAAGGGAGACGTAAACTCCCCAGTACACATCAACCCCCTCCACATCTCCTCCTAAGAGCTGACGAATAATAAATTTTGAGAAGTGTTATAAACAGTACGACGGATGTTAGGACTCTAAGGGAAAGCAGGATGTACGCTTCTGGGCTGAGCGGCTGCTGGGGGAGCTGTGTATGGAGGCTTCTAAACATCACAGATGAAAGATAGCTTAGGGGTATCATTATGTAAGCAGATACACCGTAAACGCATGAAATAATTCTTGCCTTTTCTACATCCGTTATGGATGTCCTCAGCGCTATGTAACCCAGATAGGACAGCAGGGCTATAAGCGTCGTTGTCTGCCTTGGATCCCAGCTCCAGGGCATTCCCCATACTTCGTTTGCCCATATCATTCCCGTAACTATCCCTCCAAATCCGTACACAACGCCGAGAACTGTTGAACAGAAGGAGATCGTATCGTATTTTAAGCTTCCCCTTGTCAGGAAAAGAATGCTAGATACGAGTGTTATCGTAAACGCCAAGTACATGTTCCAGGCTAGGGGTATGTGTATGTACAAAATCCTGTAGGATGTCGGATCCGCATACGGAAGGAATTCGGGATTATATCCGAAGAAAACGCTGTATAAGGCAAGCGCGATATCGGCTGCTAGAACTGCAATTAATATTCCGTATCTCATCTCCTCCTCACCACCAAGTTTAGTATCTCACCACCTATCATCAACGCCGAGGCAATCCAGATGAGATTGACGCACGGTATGTATTTGTACATTATCAGGGCAACCCTTTTCATATGAGATGTCTCCTGAGACCACGAATTCAGTCTGTATACGAATTCCTCATAGCTAAGATTCACACTCCTTGCTAAAGACCTGAGTATAAATTCGTTTCCTCCATTCTGATACATGAACTTCGAATGAAATATAAATAAATCGAACACGTAAATCGAAGGTATGACTAGGTAGTACTCATCCAGTCCTCTGTTGACAACCGCTGGCTCGGAAATCGTGTATCCCCTTTCTCTCAGATAAAGGGCGAGGTTAAACCTTATCTTCATATCCAAGTACTCTCCGTTTACCTTAAATCTCAAAATAGCTTCACTTTCCTCGGGAATTACTATGAAACCGTCAAGAGATACTTTTTCTCTCGGCTCAACGTATTTCATATCGACGTATTTTAAGCTCAAGCCGTCCATAGTCATCTCCTCACCACTCTTAATCATTATTGGTTTGAACGAAGCCTGATGGTATGCGTATGGTCCGCTTATCAGAACTCCGATTATTAGAAGGGGTATCGACATGTGTATTATCTTCAGGCCGAGAGATCTCATATCGGTCTTTGTAAACCCGTATAGAACTCCTGCAAGACTAAAGGCTGAAACGGGGATCATGAAGGATATGGCAGCATTAGTTGCGATCGGTGAATCCCCGCACCACCTTATGAGACCTAAGACTGTCAGAATGGAAAGGTAGACGGATGTTATCAAGACTAGGGCAAGTAAAAGCGGATATCTTTTTATACTAAACCTGCAAATAGGAAGGGTCAACAAAAACGTTGCGACAAATGGAAGACTTGAGAAGTTGTAGTAATCCACGTCTATGACAACACCTTGTCTGAAAACCATGTAAACGCTCTGATATATCAATCCAGAGAGGCATACGATGTATATACCCAGCAGTGAAATCGACGCTATGTTCATGGTATCCTTAAGGTCTTCGAGGCCGAACTTGAACTCCCTGAATGCCTTTACGAGGAAGGGTATACCGAGCAGTATTATTACCGTTCCTACATAAGACAGAGCGAATCCGTGCAGGAAGGAAACACCCCCTCTTGTAACAAAAGCTGCGTATGCAACGGAGAAACCCGTTAATGCCAGAAAGAAATTCCTAAGCTTTCTTGAATGGAAGTAGGCTGTAATGCTTAACCATGGTAAAAGAAGGGATGTTTCGACCGGATCCCATGCCCAGTATCCACCCCATCCAAGCGTGAAGTACGACCAGACAGCTCCCAGTATATTTGCTATTGTTATAAAAATCCATGCAAGACTCGTAAGCAGGGAGTTGTGTCTGTTAAAAAACACGTTGATTGCTATAAATAGGCCAAGAGCGTATCCTATAAATGTTGCAGGTGGATGAAAATACATCCAAACTGATTTTAAAAGAGGATTTAATCCGAGACCGTCTTTTGGATAGAAATCAACAGTGCTAAATGCATCGTTCAGTAGGGCTATTATAAAAAGGGCTATTATCATCAGGTTATGATAAACGCACAAATTTCCGCTGCACTCCTTCATCCTCAATCTGAAAATGAACGCTATCAGTGAAAAAACGAAAAGCCACCAGACTATATACCCTCCGCTTCCGCTCCACGATGCAGAAAGTTTTAATGCGAGGTTTAACGATCTGGAGGAATGAACAAAAGCCTCTTTTAATGTAAAATCATTAAATAAAAATATTAGTATATAAATTATGAATCCTATAAATATTGGAATGTGGGCAAAGGGGAGCCTTATGAATTTTCCCTTACGGATAAGGTATATATCATAAGTCAGTAAGGCTGCCGATAGCACGAATGGTATCACTACATTGTGAAGCATCATTTTAAGGACTATGAGGATATATTTAAAGCTTGCTTCAATTCGAACTCATTAGTGGTCGGGAGCAGATTCATTATTTTTATTCTTAAGGCAATATACTAGGTTAAGATGTATACCGAATTAATTCTAGCTAGGTTTCATATAAGCTGTATCTAAATAATTTAGATATAATCTAATAAATAGGAAATATTTTAAGACCTCATCATTAAGTCATGTTATGAAATATAAGATGCTAGTACTTGCTCTTTTACTTGTGGCACTGTTCGTAATACCCATCGGATTGTGCGGTGTGATGTATCCAAGATACGGAGAGGTTTTGGGACCCAGCGGATCTTCATTCATACCGAACGAGACAATTCAGAAGATAGTTGTAAAGGAGGCAACCCATGAGGAGTGCGGAAAATGCCATGCTGATATAGCGGAGAACTTCACGAAATCTCTCCACTATACTTTGGCAGGTATGAAGGAGGAGTTCAGAAAGGGTGCCGGTGAGGCCTTTGGAGTTGACATGCCCAAGGGATGTACGAAGTGTCACACCGAGTGTTCGTCATGCCATGGAAACTTCACAACTGCGCACACGCAGAAGGTACCGATGGAGGTCTGTGTTGAATGCCATCACGCCAGAGCAGGTGTCAACTACGTCGGATACCTTGCCGGAATGAAGGCAAAGGGTCCGAATCCCGATGTTCACTATGAGAAGGGATTGGAGTGTACGGATTGCCATACATTTGAAGAGATACACGGTGATGGAAAGTACTACACGAGTGAAAAGCTTGCAGTAAAGGTAAGATGTGAGGACTGCCATCTCACGGGAAGGGTTGTGAAGAACATGAAAGCCACATTCGATCCCAACAAGATAGCGCACAGGATTCATGACGGAAAGCTTGCTTGCTATGCCTGTCATGCAGGATGGTACCAGACCTGTTACAACTGTCACCTCGACGTTCTGATCAAGGAAAAGAAGAAGAAGATAGACAAGAGCTACACCGACAAGTTCTGGCTTATAAGAGGATATGACGGAAAGATAAAGCCTGCATATCTCATGTACGTCAGCTATGAAAACAAGACGCACGTAGGATGGGTCGAGTACTGTCCGCACACGATAACTAAGAAGGCCAAGGACTGCAGCTTCTGCCATGAGAAGGCGGAGGTAATGTATCCGCAGACAGTCCAGAAGGGGGAGGTGCTTGGACCCAGTAAGGCTTCGTTCATACCCATAGGAAAAACTGTACTGGGTGTGCAGGTTGACCTGATCGGATACGGATTGCTAGCGGGTGTTATAATAGGTTTAATAGTACATATAGGAAGGCACGTAGGAGGAAAGAAGTAGAATGAAAGAAGAAAATGAAATAGAAGTCCTGAGACATTCACTATTTTACAGGATTTGTCACTGGACAATATTTTCCACTTTTTTCATACTACTCATTACCGGATTGTTCATAGGTAGGGTTTTCAATCTTAAGGCACCGGATAAGTCCCTGTTTCTCGACATACATTTCTATACGAGCATAGTTTTCGGTGCTGCCTGGTTCTTTATGCTTGGATATATAATAGCCAAGGAATGGAAGTTCTTCAGCATTATAAGGATTCCTTACGGTATAAAGTTTTTCATAGCTGAGCTGAGGGCTTGGTTCAAGCTAGGGCCGCATGTTGAAGATCCGAGGGGTTACGATCCGAAGAAAAAGGAGTACGTAGAGAAGATAATACCGACAGAGATCCTTGTCTGGTGGACTTATTTCGCGCTTGCCATAATAATGGGAATAACAGGTCTTTCCATATACTTTAACCTCGACTTCATATACAACGCATTTGACGATGTTGCAAGGGCTTTGATGATAGATGACGGTTACACACTCTTCAGAATAATTCACAGGTTAGGAATGTTTGTATTCGGAGTAATAGTTCTTACGCATTTCTATGCCGTAATAATATTCGGTGTAATAAAGTCGATGTTTACAGGGAGGAGATTGGAAAAGATAAAGTACCACGAAGAAGCGGAGGAGTGATGCTTCATTTGAATAAACACCTCAAGTGATTAGCAATGCTCAGTACAAGTGCCAAGCACATACCTATGCAATGGGCTATGTAGAGACGGACCATTGCCATGTCAACTGTGGACTCACCTATCCCAGCAAAGACGTTTAAGAGAACTGCTATTACTATTCCTCCGATTCCTAATGCTGTTAGCCCGAACAAAAACTTTGAAATACTTCTGGGAGTAGTGAATCTCAGATCTCGAAGCTTTCTTGCGGAATGAAGTACTCCGGTGATTACGATGGTCGATCCAGCTACAACTTCCAGCAATTCCGTGTGTGCCCTATGGCTGTATATTAGCCACGCCCTAAAGAGGAATATTATCGATATGAAGAATACAATTATGTGTAAAAGGATCTTAAATATATGTTTCCCCGCGAACTCTATATCCCTATTCCTCATAAAATTACTCTTGAGAACTATATAAGGTATCACTGCCATAATTGGAATCGGTATGAGTAAGTTCAGAATGTTCCCGAATGAGTTTATGAAGAAAACAACAACGACTCCATAGATTATTGCAATTAGCACTGTTAATAGGATAAACTCGAGCTTTTCTTCGGATTTCCTATCTACCCTTAAAAATTCGAGATGACCGTATCTTCTAACCGTTATGACATCCAGAATGTCTCTCGTTATCAATGGTATTATTAAGACGTAAAAGAGATTATCTGTAATTATATCTAGCGGTTTTAAAAGTAAATCAGGTGGTAATATCCTGTATACACTTAATAAGAGTATTAAATATATAGATATAAATATAAAAAATCTACATGAAAATCCCAGTGATTTTCTAGATCTGTATTCGATGAAATCAATTAAAAGAGTTAGGATGGCGTAGAGACCAAGTATTGCCAGAGTGAATCCGATCCATGCTGAGATTATATAGTTACCCGCTATTAGAGAAATGACGGCGTACGCTGTTCCCCATACTACTATCGTTAAACCCACGAGTATATAGTTGTCCAATCCAATTATGGACTGCCTTATGGTCTCGGCTATTTCCTCATCTATGTGCATTTATCAGATATCTAAAGGATATGTAAATAAAACTTCTCCCAAGACGCAGAACCCTGTATTGGAGAGAATGTATTTTTCTAAACAACGATCGATATCCCGTTCTCCTTCTTAACTTTAACTGCGTGCTCTACTATCTCCTCAAACGTATCATCGTGGCTTATTATAAATATCTGCCTGAATCCCCCGACCTTTGAAATCTGATTGGCGAAGTTTCTCCTCCTTATCTCATCCATGTTCTGGGTTGGTTCATCCAGGAATACAATTCCTATATTCGATAATACCTTTAACAATGCAAGTCTTATCGAAAGAGCTGCGCATACCTGCTCTCCTCCACTCATCTGGCTGAAATCTATTTCCTTGCCCATGTACTTTGCCCTTATACCGAAATCCTCCGTCCATCTTAATTCCCAGTTGTAATCACCCATTATCTCGCAAAATATCCTGTTGGCCTCGACCGATACGGCTTCAACGTATGCCTTTGTTATCTCAGGAACTGCTCTCTTAAATACCTCCCTCATGTCCCTCACGAATTTCAGCTTCTTCTCTACCATATCCCTCTCATCCAGCATTCTCTTGTAAATATCCTTTTTCTCTCTCACAGCCTTTATTTCTTTCTCAACGGAAGATATCTGGGATTCAATTATGTCTAGCGACCCCTCGATCTTACTTTTAATTGCCATGAGCTCGTTCCTTCTATTCCTAAGCTCATCCAGATAGACCTCATCAACCTCAATCCTTGAAATCTCATCGACTATTTTATCGAACTCAAGTCTAAGTTCCTCGTATCTTTTTCTCAGCTCATCGAGATTTCTCCTTATCTCATCCCTCCTAGAAGTCTCCGTTCTGAGCTTTATGTACATCTCATAGCATTCCCTTCTTGCTTCGACAATCCTCTTAAGATCGATTAGTCTTTCGTTCAAATACCTCAGACGGCATTCCGATTCCTCCAATTTCTCCAGATTCTTCAAAATTTCTCGCCTCTGATCCTCAAGATCCTTTAACCCCCTAACGTACTCATCCTTCTTCGATATCTTCTCAATTAGAGATGAGAGAACCGAAGAGGATCCCTTCAAGTCTTCAAGCTCCATCAGAATTTTCCCCTTCATACCAACAGATCTCCTTATCTCATCGATTTTACGTCTTATCTCCTCAAACCTCCTCTTTCTCTCCTCCATTTCCATCATCGTTTCCCATTTTTCCCCTATCTCTGCCTTTATCTTCTCAATTAGATTTAACACCTCATTTCTTCTTTTGAGCATCATGTTTATTCTTTCAAATTTTTCTTCAATTATTTTATATTTTTTCTTTAATGATATTAGCTTCCTTTCCCTATCTCCGAGCGAGCTCAGAAGGCGTTCGCATCTAACCCTCAGAATCGGGCATAAACCCTTTCTCATGAGATCTAGTTCCTTTTCCCTTGCTGATATCTCCCTTTTTATAGAGCTGAGCTGAGATAACACCTCATCCCTTTTAGATTCTATCTCATCCGGTATCTTTCCAGCAATCTCCTCAAGCTCTTTAAGCTTCTTCTCCTTTTTTTCGATTTCTCTTAGTTTTGATTTTTTCCTTTCAATTTCTTCCTCTGTTTTTCTTAACTCCTCTTCAAGCGATTCCAGTTCTCCCTCCATTATCTCTATTTCCTGTAACTTCTTCCTGAGCTCCTCTTCCCTTCTAGCCTTCTCCTTTACATCATCAATTATCCTTTCACATTCCCTTATCTCATCAATTATTCGCCTTATTTCATCAATCCTCATCTCTACCTTCTCAAGCTGAACCCTCATATCCATTAAATCTTTAACAATCCCTTCGATCCTTGATCTCTCTTCTTCCAGTCTCCTGATTTCACGTTCGGCTTCTATGTATTCCCTGTGGCATCCCTCCAGTTTCCTTATCTTTTCCTCAACTTTGCACAGCTCTTTCAGTTCTCTTTCGAGTGACTCCATGTTAGATGCTAAGTTTTTAATATCAGATTCTATCCCTGCCTTCCTTAGTCTAAGTTCGTTCAGCTTCCTTAAGTCCCTTTCCAGATGATCTATCTTCTCAGAAATTACTTTCAATTCCGATTCTATTTCCTTCAGCATCTTCCTCTTTTCATCTCTTTCCTTCTTCAACTTCTCAAGCAATTCGTTCATTTTTTCAAGATTCTCAACATCTTTCCTCAGCGATACAATTTCTATCTCGAGCTTCCTCAACCTGTTTTCCAGGAATCTCTCGTACTCCCTACTCTTCTCATACGCCCTCTTGTAACTCTCGACGCCTATGAGAGGTGAAAATATCCTGTCTCTGACGCTCGGTATTTCCAGAAACTGAGATGAAATCCTGCCCTGACTAACACCTATCGCGTTCTCAAAAAGGCTTCTTATATCGGTTTCAAATCCAAAAATATCCTTTATCCACTGGAGAACTCCGTGAACCCCTTCGGCACCCTCTATTCTTCTACCAGTTTCAACATCTCTAACATAGTATTCAACAGTTCTCCCATCCTCAACCCTTCTTACAACCTCGTAAAGTCTCTCATCCCTCGGATTGACTATCTTTACCCTTACCTCACATCTCCTATCTCCCCTCTTCACAAACTCCGATATTCTGTATGGCAAGGAATCAAAGAGTGCAAATCCTATTGCCTCAAGAATAGTTGTCTTTCCAGCCCCGTTTTCCCCTATTATAGCATTAACACCATCCCTGAACTTTATCACTTGGTTCTGATAGCTCTTAACGTTTACGAGTCTTAATTCCCTTATCATAGGCCTTCCTCCAGTCCCACACCTCTTCCTCATCCGTGCTCTCTTTCTCAACCTTCTCCTCCTTAAATCCCCTGATTATATCCTCTATAAACCTGTCAACAAGCTCAATCTTGAAGTTTGAGCTGAAAACGTTCTTAAGACTTATGACCTCGTCAACTATGTCGCCGTATTTTAGGCTTCTAAGGAGATCCCCTATAACGGATTTCTCTATAGACTCCCTTGATTCCGTATCTATCCTTTTAGCAGTGAAGAACGAATCGTACAGCTCCCATTTCAGCCTTACAAGTAACGGGTCAAAAACTTCGTTGACGATTCTTTTAATCCTATCCTCATCCACCTCCCTTCTAATGCTCTTACTTACGCTCAGAGTAAGATCTACAACAGGTTTTTTCCCCGATTTCTTCGATTTAAGAAACCTCCTGAAACCATCGTAATCCAAATCCTTTAATTCGTACCTCAAAACAACAAAATCCCTTCTCCTGTTCCTGATAAGATCGTATCTTATTTCGTCTTCGACTTCGACGTAGAAAAATCCCCTATCAAATTTCAGCTCGCTTATATCACATGTTTCAAGACTTCCCGGATTGAATATGAAGTCATTTTCGACGAAGCTCCTGTGTATATGCCCGAGTGCAATGTAATCAACCCTTTCCCTGAGCATGTAAAGTTTTGACGGATTTACACATCCGTATATATCCATGTAACCCTCAACACCCACATGAGCCATGAATATAGTGAAATCCCTTCTCCTTATCCTCTTCCTGTACTCCTCAAGTATCTTTTCAGATAGAGAACCGTAGTACTTCATCCCATAAATTCTCGCGCAGTCAAGATCAACATAAGCTCCGCTCTCACCATCCCATTCATCGATCACCATTTCTCCCTCATCGAATGACGGTTTTAGATTTATTATCAGTCCCGATTTTGATAGGTAATCAAGCCATGAAAAGCTCTCTCTAAAGTAAGTGGAATCGTGATTTCCCTCAACAGCTATCACCGGTATTCCAGACTTCTTTGCCTTTTCAAGTATTTTGGTTGCCTGGGTGAGAGTTAGAGGGTCTATTTCGTTTTTTTTATGAAAAAGATCACCAGCTATGAGTATGAAATCAACCTTTTTCTCAATTGCAAATTTGACGGCATCCAGAAATGCCTGGGCAAAGTCTATCAGCCTCTCCTCGCAGTTGTACTGTCTGTAACCCAAATGGATATCTGCCATGTGAACAAACTTCAACATCACTAGGAAATCGTTACGGTAAAATATCTCTTTTTTGCTAAGGACGTATGCCACTTGCTGTTAATAATATTTGAATAAAACTGTTTGAATAAAATAATTTGTTATGTCTAAAGATAAGTCTTTTAAAAAGTGTGCGAGGATAAAAATCCATGAGTGAGCTCATGGAGATGCTTGTTAGAAGAGGATTTTTCTGGCAGTCTTTTGAGATATACGGTGGTATGGCAGGATTTATAGATTACGGTCCTCTCGGAAATAACTTAAGAAGAAGGGTTGAGGATATCTGGAGAAGGTATTTTGTGATAAACGAGAGGGCGATAGAGATAGATACGCCGAACGTTAACATCGAGGAGATATTCATAGCATCTGGTCACGTCGAATCCTTTACGGATGTGGCGATAGAATGCAAGAAATGCGGAAAGGTATTCAGAGCGGATCATTACATAAAGGATGAACTGGATATAGAGGTGGACTGTTCGATAGATGCTGTGAAGGAGATAATAGACAGCTACGATTTGAGGTGTACATGCGGTGGAAGGTTTAAGGAACCCTTCCACTTCAACCTCATGTTTACGACGAAAATTGGACCGGGGAAGGGTAAAAACGGTTATCTTAGACCCGAAACCGCTCAGGGCATATTCATAGCCTTCAAGAGGGTTGTCGACTACTTCAGAAACAAGTTGCCGTTCGGTGTAGCACAGATAGGCAGGGCGTACAGGAACGAGATAAGTCCGAGACAGGGTGTTATAAGGCTCAGGGAGTTCAACCAGGCAGAGCTCGAGTTCTTTGTACTTCCTGATGAAAAGAGGCATCCTGATTTTAAAATGTACGAAAACGACGTAGTTAGACTTCTCGACAAGAACGACGTTGAATACGAGATAAGACTCAAGGAAGCCGTGGAGAGGGGGATAATATGCCATGAGCTCATGGCGTACTTCATAGGAAAAACGAGAAGATTTCTGATAGATTTGGGAATAAAGGAAGAAAGATTGAGATTCAGGCAGCATAAGGATGATGAGAGGGCTCATTATGCAATAGACTGCTGGGATGCCGAGGTTCTGACAAACTACGGCTGGATAGAGGTGGTGGGAATAGCCGATAGAACGGATTACGATCTCAGAAGGCACATGGAGCTGAGCGGGGAGGATCTCAGCGTCTTCGTTCAGTTCAAGGAGCCTATAAGGGTTAAGAGGAAGAGGATAATTCCAAATATGAAAAAGCTCGGACCTGTTTACAGAGAGAAGGCTAAGAAGATATCTAAAATCCTAAGCGATATGGATGTAAATGGGGATATAGAAGTTATAAGGGTTGAGGTTGACGGTGAAACAATCGAGATAGGGAGAGATTTCTTCGAGGTAAAGGATGTTGAGGAGGAGGTTCACGGTAAGAAGATGATACCTCACGTCGTCGAACCATCGTTTGGACTTGACAGAATAACCTATGCAATTCTGGATCACTCCTTCGATAAGGACATAGTCGACGGGGAGGAGAGAAGGGTTCTCAGGCTTAAGAGATGGCTTGCACCGATTCAGGTTGCAGTTTTACCGCTTCTTTCAAAACCTGCCTTTATAGATTACTCCCTGAAGATATTAAGGATGCTTAGAAAAGAGGGGTTTTATGCAGAGTACGACGATTCGGGAAGTATAGGCAGGAGATACAGGAGATTTGATGAGATAGGAACTCCTTTCTGCATAACAGTCGATCATCAGACACTTGAAGACGACACTGTCACGATTAGGGACAGGGACACTACCAGACAGATAAGGGTTGAAACCGATAGACTCGTAACAGTGCTCAGGGAGCTTTTAAGCAGTGAAAGAGATATATCCGAATTCGGTGAACTTTTCAGGGCCTGAAATTCTCATTTGAGTTGTTATATCGCTTTTATCCGTTCATTTTTGAGTACATCAGCCCTTTTAATCGAGTCTATTAGATCTTGATTTCTTACCTAACCATAATGTATAAATATAACATAGTAGTTAGGTAAGATAATGAGAATCGAAGATGCTGAGAGAATCTTGAAAAGCAAACTTGAGGAGATAAGGATCAGAAAGAAGAAGATAGAAGAGCTTAAGAGGAAGGAAAAGGAACTTATAAAAGAGCTTCATGAACTGGGCTTTCCGAAGGGTTCTATAGTTCTCAAGTACGTAAGATGTGGTAAGAAGGGTTGTAAGAGATGTCCCCACGGTCCATACTATTACTTGGTCGAATACGTTGGTAGGAATAAGAGAAGATGGGTTTACATAGGAAAGGTCGTGGACGCTCTTGAGGTTGGAAAGAGAAGGAGGGCGAGGATGATAATAGATGAGCTGAAGAGGATTAGAAGGACTATAAGGATGCTAGAGAATATCAGAATCTGAGAGAACGTATTTCATGACATCGTATATGCTCTCGACCTCTACAACTGTCAAACCCTTCAATCTGATACCCTGACCCTTAGGAACAAGAAAAACCCTGGCACCGTAATCCCTTGCTGCTTCTGCCTTCTTGAGGATATCCCCAACTCTTCCTATCGTCCCGTCACTCTCTATTGTTCCCGTTATAAGGACGCTCTCGTTCAGACTCTTGTTCTCTATAAGGGCTATTGTGGCAACGCATATGGCAGCACCTGCACTTGGACCCACTATAACAAATGTACCGTTTTTCCCTGCGAAATGCACGAACAAATCCATTCCCTTTAAATCTTCCTTCGTCACATTTTTTGCAACATCTAAAGCCTTAATTATCGACTGCTGCGTGTCCTTACCGAGTATGACGTTTGTTATGTTCACGAACAGACCTCCCTCCCCCTTCCTCATAACAACCTCAAACCCTATTATCTCCCCCTTTCCAGTCGACTCGTTAACACCTATCACCTTGTACTCAACAGATCTGGAGAACTCAAGTTCCCTTATCCTCAGCAGCAATTCTTCCCTTTCCCTCCTCAAATAATCCAGTTTATTTCTCAAATCGCATAAATCTCTCTTCAGAGCTTCTATAACATCTGTCTTTTCCTCCAGGTTTTTCCTTAGATTTTTTACCTCTCTTTCAAACCCTTCAACGATCGTATTCAGATGTTTTATTTTATTTTCTTTATCCATCAAGCTGTATCCAAGATAGACGTTTGTCACAACAAGGATAGCTGCAAGTATCAGGACGGTGCGTTTCATAAGATTCACTGAGATTTCAATTTTAAAAGGTTAAGGGAATATTATAGCAAATAATATGTATTTTAAAATATATTAATATATTTGAGACCCCCACCCCTTTATTTCCTGTGGAAATCGAATTATGCATTAACATGAAGTGTTGGGAGATCTCCTGGAATTCAGGTTATTGTTCATTTTTATAAAAAATTTTCAGAATTATTTATACACTATTTAATAAAGATGAGAGTTTATTTCTCTACTGCCAACCTTTCCAGCTGGCTAGATAGATTCCATATCAAAGTTCTGACGTGCATAGGTAAGTTCGGATCTGATGAAACCTCCTCGAGTATCGATATTGCAGTAGCTGCTCTGACGGCCAAGCTATCTTTTCCATGTAGGAGATTTTCCTTGATTTCGCTTGCAATCCTCCTTATGTTTCTCGGAACGGAGTCGTCTTGGATAATTCTATCCAGTGCATCTAATACGCTCTCTAATTCCTTTTTATTCATGTTCATCACCTCAAAACCGTAATTTTTTATATTGTGTCAATAGACTTAATGACGTGGAAGATAAAAAAATTTCGGAGGCTGTAGAACTCTTGTTTAAGGGAGCAAAAATGCTAGCTTACCACTGTCCTGAGTGCAAAATGCCCCTGTTTAAATATAAGGGTAGAACTTTCTGCCCCAGCTGTAAAAGGGATGCAGAGATAATTGAAAAAGATGGAGAAGTTCTTGTAGAATTAAAAAAGAAAGAAGAAGTAAAAGAAGAAGAAAAGGAAAAGATGGAGTTGATCAAAAAGGATAGAGCAGTATCTGAAATAAAATACGATATAAAATACGATGAGATTGATAAAATTCTCATAAACTGTGTAATGAGGCTTGTAGGTAGAATAGATAAATCAGAGGAATTGGAAGAAATAGAAAGGATTGTTTGTTTAATAGATAAGATTCTTATTATTATAGATAAACTTAAAAAGACTTTAAGAAAGGTTGGTTAGTCTAGTACATTTTTTAGATGCCTCAACCGGAGATATAATTTTTATAATAATTATTAATTGAACTATTGTATTATTTTCTCTTATTTCCTGTGGAAACCCTCATAATCATCATCAAAAATTCACAATTGAGAACTTATTATAAAAATATAGATTGTTTGTTGTGGTTAATTGGGTAGAGTCAAGGGTTTCCACAGGAAATAAGGGGGTCGGGGCTCGAGGATGGTAATTAAATATATAATCAATTGATAATATTTGAAAAAAGTCTAAAAGTTTAATTTTAATTTGACGTAAAACATTCAGAATATTTCGACTGCATTAATTTCAAAATATATTTTTAATATGTAATTTTAGTGTTATTCTTTAAAAGAATCAAAAATATCATTCAGAATTCTAACTTAATTGCTTATGATTGAGAAAACGCCAAAAAGAAAATAAAATATATTTTTTTATATTATTGAATAATGGATAGAAGTATGGTTTAACCTTGACGTTATGAAACTAAGTTACGATGAGAAATTTAACAGATCTTCCATGGAATTTAACTGGGAGTTCTTTGGACTCAAAATTGATTTAAATACATCAGAATAATCTCTAATGTGAGAATAGCTGTAACTGGCAGGCCGGGTATAGGTAAGACAACGCTCTGTCTTAAGGTTTACAACTCTTTAAAGGATGTAATGGACATATCTGGATTCGTAACGTTTGAGGTTAGAAGGGGAGGTACGAGGATAGGTTTTAAGCTTAGAGATCTGAAGAGCAATAAAGAGCTCTGGCTTGCAAGGGTTGGGAGTGGGAGGGTAAAGGTTGGGAAGTATGCAGTCTTCGTCGAATCTATAGATCAGTTTGCGAGGCTTATAAGGGATTACAAGTCCTCCGAATTCGTGATAATAGATGAGATAGGGCCCATGGAGCTTAAAAGCGATTACTTCGTTTCAGAAGTACAGGATCTAATGAAAAGGGATAATCTTCTTTTCACGATACACTATAAGGCGAAACATCCCTTGCTTGAGAGGATAAGAAATGAGTTCGAACTTTACGTCCTTAACGAGCAGAACAGGGACAGGATTGCTGAGGAGATAATAGGGAGGATAATCGATGATTATAAGAGAAGGAAGGGTTAGGATAAAACTCGACAGGAATGTGTTTTACAATCCTAAGATGACTTTCTGCAGGCATCTGGATGTACTTGTATTCAAAACGATAGCGAAACGTGAGAAGAGGGATGTAATCTTCCTAGATGCCTTGGCGGCGACAGGTGTAAGGGGTATAAGGGCAAGAGTGGAGGCCGGTTACAACTCCCACTTCAACGACAGGGATAAAAGGGCTGTGGAACTGATAACGGAAAACCTTAAGCTGAACGGGATAGAGGGGACGGTTTACAATAGAGATGCAAACTCCCTTATGAGGGAGATGAGGTTCACCCATGTCGATTTAGATCCTTTTGGATCTCCCGCGGAATTCATAGATTCCGCCTGCTCCTCCGCACTGAAGTATTTGAGCATAACCGCAACGGACACCGCGGCTCTTTGTGGATCAGCTGTCGAATCGGGTCTGAAGAAGTACTCAGCTTACGTCGAGATGACGGAGTTCTATCCAGAAGTTGGTTTGAGAGTGCTAATAGGTAAGATTGTCAGAGAAGCCACGAAGTACGATAAGGGTTTAATAGTTCTCGTATCGTGGGCAAGAGAACACTATTACAGGGTTCACGTCATGTTCAGGAAATCCGTTAGATTCGCCAAGGATATGTTCGAAAAGATAGGTTATCTCTTCTACTGTCCAAGATGTCTCAACAGGAAATGGACGAGCATGAAGGGTGAATGCTTTGAGAGATGTGAGTGCGGTGGGAAGTTCATCATGATGGGGCCCATGTGGATCGGAGAACTTCACAGCAAGGAATTTGTAAGGGAAATGATCGATTCCTCCGATGAGCTAGAATGCGAGAATGTTGAAGCTGTAAGATCCTTTTTGAAATCGATATACAACGAGCTGGAAATACCATTCGGATTCAACGTTCATAGGATTTCAAAGATGCTGAAGTCCTCTCCACCACCCATGGATTCAATAATTGAAAAACTCAGGGAAAACGGATTTTCGGCTTCAAGAGTTCACTATTCAGGAGTTGTTTTCAAAACAGATGCAAGTATAAGGGATGTTGAGAAGTTAGCTTTTGATTCCGAGTATAGATTTCGGTGATCTGGCAATCCTTCTTCTTCTCTTCCCGTCCGAAGTGTACTTCTGGTTGGGACCGGGTTTTTTGTAGTGCTGCCACTTGGTGGGAACAAGCCTGTACTCCTGCTTCTTTCTCTTCTTTATCTTAACCCATGTAACGCTTCCAGTTTTACCCATGCTCCTAGATTTGAGAAGGCAATTTAAAAAGGTTTTGGTAAAGGATAAATCTTGAGAGATTCTCCTAAAGCTTATGAGAATACTGAAGATTCTGAAGGATGTGAAAAGAGCCCTTCTGATAGGTATAGGTGGTGGCGGTGACATAGTAAGTACGCTGGCAGTCGGAGACTTTTTCGAGATCTTCGATGTCGAGTGCATATACGGAGGGGTCATATGGGAGAGGATTAGCAGGGATAAAAAGCCGGGACCAAGATCAGTCGAGGAGATAAGGAACTGCAGGATAATAAACGAATGCCTTGCGTGGATAAACAGAAATAGCACGGTTGACGGGATAAGGCTTATAGCATCGCAGGTATCGGATTTTCTGAACTCCGAGGTTGTTGGTATAGACATAACAAAGGGAGAGCTGAGTTTGACAAGGAGTCTGAAGGAATTCGTCGAGGATGAGGATATAGATCTTGTGGTGGGTGTAGATGCAGGAGGTGATTCGCTGGCGAGGGGAAGAGAGAGTGGTCTTCACAGTCCCCTCGCAGATTCAATCATGATAGCCTCCCTTAAAAAGCTGAAATCGATGATAGCGATAGTCGGGTTTGGAAGCGATGGAGAGCTAACGAGACATGAATTGGAGATGTATCTGAGTGAGATAGCGGAGAGAGACGGGTTGCTGGGTGCAAATCTCATATCGAGGGATTTTGCAGAAAGGTTATCGGGTTTTATAGAGGAAGTTGAAACGACAGCATCCAAGATACCAATAATGGCATCAATGGGATTCTTCGGTAGACAGAGGGTATGGGATAAGGCGGTCATAGAGGTTTCGATACTAAACGCGTTAATATTCTACGTCGACACGTCGACAGTTTACGAGCTATCACCCCTTCCAAAAGCAGTCGAAGGCAGCAGAAGCGTTTTCGAGGCAAACGACATGCTGCACAAAATTGGGATAAGAACTGAGTTAGATGTTGAATTTGACGTGTTCAGGAGGTATTTTCAAACCGATCCAGATGTTCACCGAACAATTGCATAAAATCTGCATAAACTGTTCTTACCTAACCAATGTATATATTTTATTGTAATGGTTAGGTAAGAAAACGGTAGCGAAATCCGGTAGTCCTGCTCCGGCAAATCGTTCCCGTAACTCACAACCCCTTCTGCATAGGAAATCGTATTGAATTTTGGCAGTGCATGCCTGGAAAAAATCCATTGCTCTGTAGTAAAGTAGAAATAGGATTCGTCAGACTGTTAAATATGGATCTTGAGAGGCTGAAGAAACTCCAGGAAGAGCTTTCAAACAGGGTTGTCTTAAAGGATTATATTAGAATTGACGAGCTTAGGTACGTTGCAGGAGTCGACCAGGCTTTCATCAAAAGGGGGGAGAGGGAGAGAGTTATATCGGCATGCGTAGTCCTGAGCTTCCCCGATCTGAATCCGGTAAGCAAACGCGTAAGCGTTGAGAACATTGACTTCCCGTACATCCCGACCTTTCTTATGTTCAGGGAGGGAAAACCTGCCGTTAAAGTTCTGAAGAAAGCTTTAAGGGGAATAGAAAAAGTCGTCATACTTGTTGACGGAAGCGGGATAGCCCATCCGAGGAGATGCGGTCTTGCAACTTATATAGCACTGGAGCTGGGAATTCCGACCGTTGGAATTACCAAGAAAAAGCTTTTCGGCGATGTAGTGTATCCTAAAGAGGTCATGAAGGAGAGCCCGATATACTATGGTGAAGATGTTATCGGATACGCCTTAAAAACATGTAGCAACTGCAAACCCATATTCATATCTCCTGGGAGCTATATAACACCGGAAACTTCTCTGAAAATAGTGAAGTCATGTCTTAAAGGTCACAAACTCCCCGAACCGATAAGACTTGCTCACGAGCTTGCAACGAGATCGAGAAGTGGAACCGATCTGTCATCTTTCTTCGAAATCTGACCTTGATGTTAAACTTTATTTAACTGTTCTCAAGATTAAGGTTATGCTAAAAATGCTTGAAATAGATCTTAGCAACGAGAAGGCTGAGGAGGTCGATCTTTCGGATTACGTGGATTTTATAGGAGGTAGGGGGCTTGGAGCTGTACTGTTAA
>Ga0190367_1000748_pt1 | contig 21415 bp, 4 predicted proteins | sample 4872181011_MG_FD_171838 | JGI IMG/M metagenome (GOLD analysis project Ga0190367, IMG submission 171838) | Hydrothermal vent microbial mat bacterial communities from Southern Trench, Guaymas Basin, Mexico - 4872-18-10-11_MG | ecosystem: Environmental > Aquatic > Marine > Hydrothermal vents >...
TGTATGAGTGGTTCTTGCATATGCAGCAGACGCCACTGTGCGGGTCGCATGGCAGTCCGCCCTCAGTCGTTCCATACTGCCCGTCTCCGAATGACCATCTTATGTATGAAATGTTGTAGCCCTTCTCCTCATCGGGATCCGCCGTGACATTCACGCAAAGCACCGCAAGCGATTCATACTTCTTCTGCGCATTGTTTATCAGATGCTTTGAACCTGCGTGGAGAATCACAGGCGGTTTGTTCTTGTATATCGTGACCGTGCCGTTGCGAACCTCATACTTGTTCTCCCGCTTGTAGGAGTCTACGAGGACCACTTCTGTTATGTTAATAAATGTCGTTGCTCCAGGTTCTCCGATTGCAGTGAACTGTATTTTTGCAACTGTTCCTCTGCCTGTCACGCCACTGCTAGTGTTAATCCTCGTCTCCGCATACTCAATCGTCCCTGTTGCGTGGTCTATCTTGTTGACAACGACCATTGTCTCGTTACCCAAGAAGTCTCCTGAGACTTGCGACTCCGCCCTCAGCACACTCGGATCATACTTGATTGTATATTGCACTCCGTAGACATCATTTCCACTAACAACGACTTCAATGTCAAACTGGTCCTGCGGCTGCACTATCACATTCGCAGGCACAATCTCTACCGTCATCTTGGGCAAGCCCTTCTCCAGCACGAGGAAAACGGTCTCTACCGCAAACATATCGGCATTATCCTGATATGCTACCGTGTTATTGGTTGGCTGGATGAGACTGACTGGTATTTCAGTTTCGTTGATGCCGATATTTGTGCCTGGCACATATCCATTGGGCCACAATCCATGTCCTATAAGCTGTCCGTTGAAGAACATCCTGTTGTAGTCATCGCCCTTGTTGCCAGTTCCTGCAATTGTTACTAACTTGGCATTGACTACTTCGCTCGTTGGTATTGGCTCGCAACCAGTGAAGGGCACATAAGTCGTTGCCTCTTCTGGGGTCACTCCATATTCAGCAGCACTTCTCAGCAGGTCACAGCCCTCTCTTATCCATATGATTCGTTCAGGCTCATTAGGATTGTTGTAGACCACTGCCAGAACCATCCCCTCTATTGATACACCCTTATGGTCCGGATTATTGTTATAGAGTTTGGCAGTGTTATTACCTGTTGCTATAAGCTCATCCGTCACATCATACACCAATACACCGTAACCACTGGAGTAATCCCATGAGCCAAAGCCTTTTCTATCTGAATACTTCGCAACTGGTGTCATATCATAGCCGTTAAATGTCAAGCTGAGATTCGCTATTGCCTGTTCAGGGCTGATGTTAATGCCTTTGTATTGGAAGTATTCGTCACCATGATAATAGACATACAGGCGAGCTTTCTTGATGCAAGTATCAGTTGGTGGGATGTTCAGGTCATCTGGAGTCCAGTTAACTGTGTAGGGGTAGGGGTCCCATGTGCTCCATCCACTCTGGTAATAGCTGTCGCCAGGAGAGTATGTCAAGTTGATAGTTCCCTGCTCGTGGCACTGCCCGTTCGTCAGGTTCATGTCCGGACCTTCCCAGCCATCACCTTTGTAGCCGTTCCATATAGCGGTTCCGTTATTCCACATCGTATTGTTCGTCTCGTCTGATTCCAGAATCCCATTAGCAGAGTCCACAGTCACGCTTATGTTGTAAATATCCCCTGCTTTTGGTCTGAAATCCGAACAGTTGCAATATACGGTTTTATTGCTATGACCTGCTAAATTGTCAACTCTAACAGTGCATAGTGTTCCCAGGTTCTTCTCAGCGAACGTGACATAGAACGGGAATACGACATCAATACCGTTGTCCTCTTCTACCACTGCGGAAATATTGTTGCATTCGGTCTTCACACCCGGACCCGGTCTCGGTCCAACTGCTTTTCCTCCAACTCCCGGTGCATCGTAATTTATTGTTATCTCTGTTACCTTCAGGTCTGGCTTTGGTGTGTTGATCCACGCATCGTCATGGTCATAGATCCACGTGCCTCCGGGTTCTTTTCCCTTTGCCCATTGAATGTTGCTGTCATTACCGTAGTTGACCACACGTGCATCGAAATGAATCTCAACCGACTGGCATGGCTTAAGTGTTAACGGAGCCTGCAGCCACTCGTCTATTATCCATTCCCGGCTGACCACGATATCTGGACTCACACCCAACACGTGATACCAGCCTGTCTTTCCGCAGCCATCCAGGTTTATCATGTGAACGTAGTCACAGTAATCAACCAGACCATTCCCGTTGCTATCATACCAGTCATCTATTATCCACTTTTTGCTGAATACCGGATATATCTCGTGCCATGTGCCGTTTGGGTCAGTGAGCCCTGCCGGGTCGTAATCCGCTTCGGAATCGAAATACAGCTCATCACCAGTGGTCTCGTTCTTCACCCACAGTGTGAACATTACCCTGTCCACATGATACCAGACTACATTACCGTTTTCGTCTGTCATGTCAATCTGGTCACTCTCGCTGAGATAACCATCACCATTGTCTTCCCAACTGCTTAGATTGTACCATTTGCAGTACTCAGGATAAAGCTCGTGCCACGAAGTGTCCAACGGATTGGATATGTCCAGGTCCTCCGGACCGTGAAGATACTTCTGCTTGAAAGTGATTATCCATTCCCGGCTGACCACGATATCTGGACTCACACCCAACACGTGATACCAGCCTGTCTTTCCGCAGCCATCCAGGTTTATCATGTGAACGTAGTCACAGTAATCAACCAGACCATTCCCGTTGCTATCATACCAGTCATCTATTATCCACTTTTTGCTGAATACCGGATATATCTCGTGCCATGTGCCGTTTGGGTCAGTGAGCCCTGCCGGGTCGTAATCCGCTTCGGAATCGAAATACAGCTCATCACCAGTGGTCTCGTTCTTCACCCACAGTGTGAACATTACCCTGTCCACATGATACCAGACTACATTACCGTTTTCGTCTGTCATGTCAATCTGGTCACTCTCGCTGAGATAACCATCACCATTGTCTTCCCAACTGCTTAGCGTGTACCAGTTGCAGTGCCCAGGATAAAGCTCGTGCCACAAAGTGTTCAACGGATTGGATATGTCCAGGTCCTCCGGACCGTGAAGATACTTCCGCTCGATGAAGCTGTCTGTAAGTTCTATGTTTCTCGTTATGCCATCAGGCGTTTTCAGCGTTGCGTTGCCCACATACTCTAAGCTGCTGTTCAGTATATCCCAGAATCTTATGTCCGTCAGGTCGTATGCGCCGCTGTTGTGGATTGTGCAGTTGAACCTGTAAATATCGCCTATCTTTGCATCTGGAATCACTTTCACCCATGCAGTCCCATTCCAGACACTCTTCTTAACTTCTATGAGCGCTGGTGACGGCACATTAACACAGGCATCGTCCTCTCCTGAGAACTCTTTACCTTCCTCTTCGCACCACGCAGTTGCATTCGCAACGTTGCAGTCATAGCCATAGTCAACCACCGTTGCATTAAACTCGATTGTCAACGTCTCACACTTGTTAAGCATATCGAATTGCCACTTGTATTGGTTAGGACCTACCTGTATGGGCTCAAGGTTCACAGTCGTTCCGTTTGGATATGTCACCGTTGCGTCGTCATTGTAGCTCAGACTGTCCGAGAGTGTATCAGTGACAACCAAGTTAGTATAGTTGCAGCAGATACCATGAACCTCAATCCTGAATCTGTATTCATCGCCGATGTCCGCATCCGTGATTAAATCCACCCATGCTCCTGCGACTGGGTCATATACGGTCTTGTTGACTTCTATCCTCGGCGTCCCACATTTGAATGTTCCGTTGTCTGTTACGAATGGCACTTCCTCATAATTCTCATTGTAAATAACTGTATCCACATCGAAAGTCAGGTTGGTCATGCAACATGTTTCATTGCAGCAGTGGATAGTGAAGTTACCCAAATGGTAAACACCGGGTGGTTGATTAGTAAGCACATTTTGGATCCAATGAGCGAAACCAACTGTTAACCGCCCCTCCCATGGGACTACTGCTGCAACCTGGTCTTCAAAGAACGTAGTGTTCGGTGTGTAACTCGTTATATTCGCACAGCAATAGGTATATGTGATGTTTGCCACACCAGCCGCTACCGGAACAGTTGTATTCATCATTAGCATTACTTCTCTCTCCTCACAGTAGCCTGGAACGCTGATTGGGTCCGGGTCAAGATAGTATATGGCTCCGCCTTGTGGCGCTGGCACGTCACGCTGACCAAAAGCAGGTGCGATTACTGCGAATATAGAAGCGACCATTATTGCTGCCACTGCTATACCTATCACTTTCCTCCTTCCGTTCATTTTCTCCTTCATCACCTCCCCCTCGTTTGGGTATTTATGTCATAGCGCCCCTCCTCGGCGCTCTGAAGCCCCTTCAGGTATCTCTTGCAACCCGAGAGGGGCACACCCCTCCGCTTTATGTTCGCCACTCCCCCTCTTTTGCTCATACTTCATGCGAAGAATGAAAGATAGGGTTATAAATAACATTATGGAATAAAAACATATGCAAAAAGCATGTGTAAAAAGCACATTTCTTCATACCTAACCGAAAAGGCACATGAGAGAACAGAAATATTTCCTCTTTGGGCTTTATAGTGCCTGAAAATTGCTAAGGGATAGACACAAAAAAGGAAAGAAGGGGAAAAATAAAAAACTTGCAACTTTTTTTCGCTCTTTTGCTCTGTCTATCAGCAGCTCTCCGTCAGCGTTCCATCACTTTTCATGCTTATGAAGTATCCTTCGCCACGCTCTATCGTTGTGAAGTCGTTGAAAACTGGAGGAGCGACAGGGTTGTAAACCTCAAATTTCCGCTCAATCGCATTCCACCTTGCGACATACCAGTAGTCGCCAGCAATTGAAGAGAGAGCATCTGTGATGTCTTCAGAGCAGTTCAGCCAGCCGACCATGTTCAAGCCCTTCTTTAACTCAATACTCATTGAAGTGTATGGTGTTCCGTTGTATGTCCATGTGCAGTTTTGCGTAACATAAACGAAATAGCCTTCACCGGGGTCCATTGTGCTCGCACTTTCAAATTGTTTTGATGTTGCATTGTATTTATATACCGCACTGACATTGTCCCACACTGATGCCAGAACACTGCTTGTGCTGTTATCTGAAGGTGTCAGCGGCAGCGAAATCAAGTTCCACCCTTCGTATAGGTCTTTGCTGAAGGTTTCCTCTGCTGGTGCTCCGCAAGTGAATGTTCCGTTGTCTGTTACGAAGGGTATTTCGTTATAATTTGGGAAGTCCCAATAGTATGCCACTGTATCCACATCGAAAGTCAGATCGGTTTCGCACATTGTTTCATTGCAGCAGTGGATAGTGAAGTTACCCAAATGGTAAACACCGGGTGGTTGATTAGTAGGTATATTATTGACCCAATGAGCGAAACCAACTGTTAACCGCCCCTCCCATGGGACTACTGCTGCAACCTGGTCTTCAAAGAACGTAGTGTTTGGTTCGTAACCCGTTATATTCGCACAGCAATAGGTATATGTGATGTTTACTACGCCAGCTGCTGTAGGAACTGTTGTATTGTACATTACCATTACTTCTGTCGTGTCACAGTAGCCCGGAACATTACTATTGTCTGGCACTAAGTAGTATATGGCTCCATCCGGTGGTGCTGGAGGCTGTGCAACAGCAGGCACGAAAGCTGCGAATATAGAAGCGAATATTACCACTACCATCACTATTATATTTGCCAATTTCTTTTCTTCTTTTCCCATTTTTCACCACCTTTTTGCTTACTTCTTGCCTTTGTCTATTTAATAGCAGCCACGGCAATTCAGCTCCGAACCTGGAACTCCGACAGAGTAAGGGCGTAGTATTAGATAATCAACGAATTTTATTTCTCCATTTCCGTTAACATCCGCTGCCCAGCTACTGCTAATTGTACTACCTGGAACTCCGACAGAGTAAGGGCGTAGTATTAGATAATCAACGAATTTTATTTCTCCATCTCCGTTCACATCCCCGCATTTATACTGCACAAGCCAGAACCCTTTATCATCCAGCGTGCTCTGGTTCCAGAGCAAACAAGTCCTGTTTATCAGCCATTCCGCTGCTTCTTTCGCAAACTCGCTTGTCTTTCCCGTCGCTATCCATATCGTCTGGTTCTCGTCCTTCCACGTGTTGTTAATATCCGCATTGTTAAACGGATTATCGCATGCCTCCACGATTACCGCACCGGGATCAAGTTGACTGTCCGTGGCATCATCTATAAAGTTTCCTGTTGATGTGTTATAATACACAGGTATACCCACCTCCGTATGGTTCGCATTCACCTCCGCAGTAATGTTGTTCTCTGTCGGCGTTCCCAGTAGTATCAGATGGTTGTTCATCTTCTCCTCATTCGTTAAATTAACATCCGTTGTTATATTTATATTTTCATTTGGCACACCTGATTCATTGAGCTTCTTCTTTATATTCAACGCTATGTCGTTATATGATTTGTCTCCAGCAGGATATACAATTGTGATGTTCCAGACAGTGCCGTTGTATCCATGCAGGAACGGCTCTGGATAGTCCATGATAGGTCGTGGTTTGAAATCTGTCGGTGCTTTCTTCGTATTCACATACTGAAGGATGTCCCAGTGCACAACATCACCTGCCTTTATTTGATATGACCAGTTTAATCCTGGTGTCCAACGCACAGGAATACCATTCACAAATGGATGCCAGTAGTAACTCGTAGTATCATCCTCTTCCAGTCCATCAACGGAGCCCACGGGTGTTGAGTCTCCAGGTTTAACTTGTGCTACGCTCTTCAAAAGGTCAACCACTGTGGTGTTCTCCGGCGCTAATTTCGTTATATCGAACATATCTACTTTACCTCCTGAGAGCGGACCTGTATATGATGATATATTTCCATAATGGTGTGTATTGAGTATCCTGCAAGACACAACTTTAAGCTGCTTTGTTGCATTGTTATTAGTTTCATCTGATTCAGTAACATTTCCGTCCGGGTCTAATCTGACCTCAACGGTGTGACTTCCGGCTGCTAAATAACGCTTAAATGTGATATACCGGTATGATTTCGCTCTCAACCACGTCGTCTTGTTTTCCACTGTGCTGCCATCTACTATCATCTGCACTTTGAACGGAATGCTTGTATTTCCCGCATCCGCAGTTCCGTTATTCGTCACCTTTATGATGATTTTCGTGTTGTTGTTCGCAGTATGCCAGCTGTAAGCGGGCAGGAATGTTATGTCATCAGGACAAATCACCAAATCCGCTGGTCCCGTGTCATCAAGCACTTCTACATTCTTCGTGCTTGCATTGTTCGTCTCGTCCTTTTCTATTGTATTGTTATAAGCATCCGCAGTGACTGTCAATGCGTAGGTTCCAGGCGCATTCGGCGTCCAGTTGAACTGCACGACTGTTGTACTGTTATAAACATCCTTAGTTGGCGCAGTTAAAATCGGTATGTATGTATCATTCCTTAGCACTCCATTCTCATGCATCGTTACATTAAAATTGGTCGCATTCTCAGTCCCTATGTTCCTTATCGTTGCATTTATCGTGTATGTATGGTTTGCCACCAGCTCAAACGGAATCATCCCTTCTCTCTCCACCAGCGTCTCAATCTTCGTAACGTTCAGGTCCGGCTTCAGCTCTCTATTTATCAGCACTGCAACAACTGCCCGAAGTGATGACTCACTCACATTACCAAATGTTACATTGTTGGTTGATGTTAACCAATTTTTATCTATATGCCAGCTATCAATGTCAAAATACTGCCCTGGATCCCATGTCTGGTCCGGCGTGCTTCCACCGCCGTCTGCTGCGTTACTTGATAACTCGTTTCCATTAAAGTAAAGGTAATCCGCCCCCTCATCACCAGTCAGATATATAGTCCAAAGTGTTGCGTTCTTCGTTGTGTCCACCGTGCCATTGAACCACGTTGTATTGCTTTTAACTGCGCATTCGTAACCAGTCCCTAAATGGACATACCCATCGTTAACCCAGAATGTCGCCTGTTCTCCACCGTCTTCGTATACCACGATGAGCGCTATACCATTCACTTCACCGACATCAAAACCGCTCGTGCTCGCAGTTGCATTATTATACCCATTGCTAACTATATCTGTTACATTCCAGTATTTCCAGTAATGTCCGTATCCACAACCGACATAGTAGCCCTGGGTTTCATTGTTCTCACTGCCATTATAGTTAAAATCAAGATACTGATTGTTCTGCGTGCACCCGGTTCCATTACAAAATGTGATGTTCAACCAGCCGCTACTCTTTCCGCTTGCCCATACATCCACATAAAGCCTCGCCCACAGGATATTTCCGTTTGGCACATGAAACTCTTGAGTATAAGTTTTTCCGTCACCTTCTCCGCCACCGACATATACATCGCCTGCAATTGTGCCATTTATCGTTGTACTCAATTCTTTTATTGCAAGCGCTGACGCTGGCATGCTGAACGCTGCTAACATCGCTAATATCACTATTGATACTATTACTATTTTCATTTTTTTTCTTTCTCACCTCCTATTTTTTCATAACGAGTTTCCCTTCGCCCCCTTGTGGATTCGCACCACAATCGCTTTCCTTGCAGGGGGCATGTCTCTTCCTCGCTCCATTGCATCTTCATCCCTCTGATAATCCGCCACTGGTATGCTGAGAAACACTATCGCCACAACCGCAGCCTTGCATCCACATCTTACCTCTTTCTCCATCCTTTCACCACCTCCCTCTGCTGTTTGCTTTTATCTGCGCCACCATCGGCGCCCTTTCGCCCTCACAGAAAAAGGGCATCTTACTCATACCTCCATCCGTTTCCATCTTACATCGTGCTAAAAATAAATAACATTATGGAATTAAAACATATGCTTTTTGCATATGCAATAAACACACTCATTATTTATTATATCTTGCGAAGATAGCGAAGAAGATGATGAAGAGGAGATGAGAGGAAAGGAGGGGATGAGAGGAAAGAAAAAAGGAAAGTGGAAGAAAGCGCAGATTTCGTGTGTCATCATACTTACATTACTCGTAACATCGCAGAACATCTCTTCGCCCTTTTCGCCCGCCAACAATTCCACCCCCTCACTGAATTCAACATTTCCATCTGCAACGCCATCACCTCCTCCGCTTAACATATTCGCACCGAGTATCGTGTCGTTTGAACCGAAATCAATGATAGTATATGATTATGAGGGTGAAAGAAGAACATTCAGTATATCCACTGACCAGGTTGTATATGTGCGATGGCTCATAAATGGGACTGAGATTCAGGTGAACAAGAGCGTAATAAATGCTTCATACACAAAAAGTGCAACTGTCGGCATATGGAATGTCTCTGCTATTGCGTTTAACAAAAACGGAACAGTGATGCATACATGGATTTGGAAAGTGTCTCAAAACTTCACAAATCGCACAAACCGAACAAACCTCACGACTCCCTCACCGACGCAACCTATAACGCAAACACCAACTCCCTCTCCATCTCCACTGACGCATTCACCTCCGCCCTCGCTCACACCCACTACTACTCCCGCACCCCTACAGTCATTAGCAAATGACACTGCCGCACTACCATTAACACCCATTTTCATCTATGGATATGTTTTCTATGAAAACAATGCCCCATGCAATAGTCCTGCTGTGAATATAACCAATCTAAATACGAGCAAGGAATGGCGGGCAGAAACACGCCTTGGATATAATTACTATCAAATTGTGCTTGCTAACGGCACGGAGATAAATGCCAGCGAAATATTGCAGTTCAATGCCACAGATGGAATAGGATACAACACCAGCACTCGCACGGTAACTCAAAGTGACATCAACACTGGTGTGATATTCGATTTCAATCTCTCACTACCCGCACTCGCTCCATTCGTAGATGCGCAATTAACACCAGACGATGACCCTATTACTTCCGGCATACAGGTGATTAACACCAACACAAGCAAGAACAAAACGGTTACAGTTATTGCGAATGTGACAAATTCAAAAGGATGGTCACACATAGACAGCGTTATCGCTACCATCACCGGTCCATGTAAAGTTGAGGACAGCCCGGTATCCTTAACCCCTATTTCAAATAGCACACCGAATACCGCAACATATAAAGGCTCTTTTAACCTTTCCTATCATTCAGAAGGGGAATATAATGTTAAAGTGGTTGCGACAAATGCCGATGGCTTCTCAGGCGCATACTCCTTGAACTTCTCTTACTATCATAAAACAACAATCAAGCCATCTCCTATCCTCATTTATGGGCATGTCTTCTATAAAAACGGAAGCACATGCACTGCTCCCTTCGTAGTTGTTACCAATTTGAATACCAATGAAAGCTTCGTTGCTGAAAATCACACCAATTCCTCCTTCTTCCAGCTCATTACAGACTCAACGCATGTGAAAATCGACGATGTGCTGCAAATAGAAGCGAGCAAGAATGGAACCTTGATTGGATGCCGCAACTACACTGTAAATGAAACCAATATTGCCCAAGGTAGAATCGAATTGAACATAAACGAAGGAAAGTCAGATATAATTGTGTCTGAGGTATCATCGCCTCTTCTGTTGTTAATTAACCAGACTACTGTAATTAATGCCACTGTATGTAACCTCGGCACGGTTAATGCTGATAGATTCAACGTTACACTTTATGCTAATAATTCTTATGCTGATTCCGTGCAGGTTTCAAACTTATCAGCAGGAGCATGCACAAACATAAGTTTATTATGGCGACCCTCCGAATCGGGAACTTACAACATTACTCTCTTCGCTGATTCCTCTGACGACCTCGATGAGATAAACGAAATGAACAACAAATTCTCACGAGAAGTATGCATTGGCAATCTGGATTTCGTGGTCTTGAACATATCACTCAATGCCACGCCGCCGCTCGATGACTGCCCTGTAATTATCAATGCCACAATCGCAAACCTTGGAACGCCTGGCTGGAATGCCACCGTAGGATTTTATCTTGATAATAATACCGCTCCTTTCGCAACCAATTACACTTACGTTGGCGCAAACGGAACCGCTTATGTTGAAGCCGTCTGGATTGCTGAACACGGCAAGCATTTGATAAGGGTAAAAGTAGACCCTTTTGAGATAGCAGATGAAACTAACGAAACGAACAATGAGAACACAACCTTGGTAAATGTGAAGGCATCTCGTGACTTCTATGCCTACTCTCCAAACCTCAACCTCTCTCATCCTCTCGATGGCGATACTGTCAGTATAAATGTCTCCATATTTAATAACGGCGCAAAAGAAGGTAACTGCTCAGTTGAGTTCAGGGATGCAAAAAATGTTTCCATCGAGCGAATGTATCTGAATTATTCAGGGTTCTTGCGGAACGGCACAGATTTCGTCACTCAGCCGGGAGCAATTGCTATGCGCCTCCATTTCTCTTACGTATATGTGAGGGGCGAAGACTCTTATCTTAGGGTTTATGACGAAAAAGGCGTTGTTAGGGAATTCACGCCATCTAATTCTTACTATGTTAACGAATGGGTTAATTGCTCTGGAAATATAATACGGATAGAATCGAATACGGGCAACGCATGGGACGCTTTCGTGCTGTTTGGGGTGGACCGATATGAAGCCTTGATAGAGAACAAAACCGTTTTCGTGCCTTTGGACAAACCTGTGAATTTAACCGCAAACTGGTCTGCAACCACTGGAAATCATACCATTTCCGTGAAAGTTATTCCTATTGACCCGGACTTCGATAAAACGAACAATGGAAATGAGACAACATGGATAGATGTGCAACCCTCACGGGACTTCAGAGTAGCAAATATCTCATTTACTCCACAAAAACCTTTTGCAAGAGACAACGTTACTATTAATGCAACCATAGAAAATACTGGGGTCAGAGGCGGAGATGTCACCGTTTGTTTTTATCTGGATGACATAGTAGAAATTGCGAACACCACCGTATTTGTCCCTGCAAATGAAACAACTAATGGAACAAGTATCGCATCTGTGATTTGGGAAAATGCTGAACCCGGTGAGCATACAATAACTGTAATATTAGACCCATATAACTTTATAGGCGAATTAAATGAAGCGAACAACAGAAATGAAACGCCTATTTTCGTTGATGCTATGGATTTCGCTATTTCTACTCTTTTGCTCAACACCTCAACACCTGCTTTCGGCGAAGATGTGCTTTTAAATGCCACTGTCAAGAACATTGGTAATAATAGTGGAGAAGTCACCGTCGGTTTTTATCTCGATAATGAGACAACACCGTTTGAAACAAGAAGCGTATATGTGAATGCGAGCGGAGAGAATAGCACAATCGTAGTTTGGCATGCTGACCTTGCTGGATACCATATCATAACAGCTAAGATTGACCCCTACAATGATATAACAGAACTCAACGAGTCAAATAATGCTAAGAGTGCAGAGATATTTGTGAATGGGACAGACCTCGCCGTTCTATCCTTAAATATCACGCAAAATGAAGTGTATTATGACAAGGGACAGGTAAATATGTCTTTAGTGGCGAATATAACCAATTTCGGTGCCATACCAGCAAGCAATTTCTCTGTTTCTTTCTTCAATGACAGCTCGCTTATTAAACGAATAGAGCACCTGGTACTTGGTGCTGGTGAATCAATGCGAGTTAATGCAACCTGGAATGCCAGTTTCGGAAATCATTCGCTCGTCGTGAGGATTGATACTGATGCTGCGAAGGAGAACGATATGACGAATAACGAACTGAACAAAACAGTGGAGATAATACCTGATGTTGATTTCACAGTCACTGATATAAAATTTGAGCCGGAGAATCCAAAAGTGGGCGAAAATGTAACTATTAATGCATCCATCAAAAACCTTGGTAACGGAAGTTGCTATGTTAAAGTTGGCTTTTACCTTGATTCTAACACCACTGCATTCACTACGAGAAGTGTATTTCTCGATGCGAACGGAACAAATTACACCACTGCTACCTGGAAAGCTGTGTCTGACATAAATCACATCGCACAGCATTACATAACTGTCAAAGTAGACCCGGATGGGAGAATAGTGGAACGCAATGAGAATAACAATGCACAAACAAAAGAGATAATTATGAGATTACCAAACCTTACGATTGAAAATATAACCATTACGGAACATCCAACTGTTGGCAGTTCCGTTAATGTTACTGCTACCATCAGAAATAATGAAATTGAACCTGTAAACAGCACTCTATGGCTCTATGAGGAGAACAACAGCATAGACATCTCGGAGACAATACGTAGTAGAACTACTAGGGAATATACGATATCGCATCCCGGCGCCCGCATGATGAGAGTCCATTTCTCCATAAGTATAAGAGGAAACCCAGATAGCTGTGACTTTAAGATATTTGCTGACGGTCAATTATTAAAATCATTTGATCTTGGGGATTATGATGGATGGACTGACTGGGGAAAAGGTAGCACCTTAAAGATACAAATTAAAACTTATGCAGGGATATCCAAAGTGTCTTTTACATTTGATAAATACGATGCATTGCTTGTCTCTCAACCAATAACGCTGCCTGTGGGTGAAACTAATGTTACAATACCCTGGAATGCGACTAAACAGGGAAATCATACGCTCTGGATTCAGGTGAATGAAAACAAAAAAAGAAAAGATGTTTTTGTGAGCGGAACAGACCTCGCAGTAACAGGTTTATCGTTGAATGCAACTGAGGTGAAAGAAGGCAATGTAACGAAATATGTAGTGAATATTGGAGATGTAGTGAATATAAATGCTGTTATAACGAACCTCGGTTTGATGAATGCAAGCAATTTCACTGTCCTGTTTGAAGATGAAGAGAAGATAATAGGGTGGTATAACTATTCTAATTTAAGTGCCGGAGAGAATATCAGCGTCAGCACGAACTGGACTGCTACTTCTCCTGGTCATCACAACATAATTGTTAGAATAGACAGTGGGGATAATCCGGAGAATAACCTGGAGAACAATATCAACTCAACCAAAAATGTGCTTGTTGAATCTGCTTGGGACTTTGCAGTCACTAATATAAACTTCAGCACATCCTCTCCGAAGGAGGGAGAAGAAGTGGAGATCAATGTAACTATTGAGAATTTTGGTAAAAATGGCACAGTAAATATCAGTCTTTTTGTTGATGGTGAAATAAAATATAAAGAAAATGTGCCTTACGTGGATGGCGGCATTCTTATCTGTAAAGCCACCATGGTTGTGAATGAAGGCGAAAAGAAATATGTTACTGCGAACTGGACCGCAAAACCTTCTCTTGACTACCTGACGGCAAAGCATGAAATAATTGCCTGGATTGACCCTGATAATGAATATGATGAAGTGAAAAAGGAACATAACAACACCCAAAATAAGACAATTCACATAAAAGAAAAAATATCTATTCTGGAAATAAAAAAGCCAGAAAGAATTATATGTAATAATATCTACAATTTGACTGCTGTAATTGAGAACAAAAGGAACGAAAGCGCTAATATCTCTGCATGGTTCTTTGACGGTGAAGAATTCATAGGTAACGACACGAGAGAGATACCCCCTCTTGGGCGAGAAAATTTCACCGTGCTCTGGAACACAACAGGAATTAGTGCCGGTAACCACACCATTCGTGTATGGACGGTCGGCGGTGAGAGGAACGAGACCATATTTGTTCACGGAACCGACCTCGCAGTCACTAATATTTCCATAGATAATGCCACGTGGGATGGAAACTTCACGAGAATCTGGGATGGAAATCTCACAACTATAAATGTCACCATTCATAATTTCGGCTTGATGAATGCCACTAACTTCACGGTTATCGTTACTGATATCAGCGAAGAGAATAAAAAAGAGAGCGAACTCTACAACAGAACCCTTGATATAATTCTCGGACATAATGACTCAACGACTATTTCTGTGCCTTGGATTGCGAACATAACAAAGAATGTTGGCGGTAAATATGAGTATTTGTATCACCACACCATAGAAGTTGAAGTCATACCTGAAAACTGGGATTGGGAGACCGGCTTATCTAATAATACACAGAAATTACCCGCACTTGTGATAGACCCATCTCGTGATTTTGACTTCTCCATCACTAACATATCTTTCACTGTGAATAACGAGACTCGCAGCCCTTTTGAACTTGCAGTTGGAGAAAATGTGACTTTGAATGCCACTCTGAGCATAATTAATCGTGCAAATCGTGGAGGTGTTGTTGAAGTTGGATTTTATTTGGATAAATTTGACGGGGAGCACCTGATAAACAAAACTCGGGTTGAGTTTGATGCCAGAGAGTATCAGGAAAAAACGGCGACACTCCACTGGCATATTGACGTGGCAGGGAATCACACCTTATTTGCGGTGGCAGACCCTGAGAACTTGACTGTCGAGATGAATGAAACGAACAACGCAACTTTTCCGGTTCAGATTTATGTGCGTGCGCCAGACCTTGTGGTCAGTGACATTATTTTCGATACCGATACACCAGTAGAAGATGCGGAGGTGAATATCAGCGTTGTAATCGCAAATAAGGGAGATGAGCCTGCTGATGCTAATCTGACCATCTATGACTGTGCTAAACAGCATGAAGAAGGTTATTTATTAGGGCTCTATATAAATCATAACGAGCCTCCTGGCACCAGGAGGAGTAGGGTGTTTGGCAGGGATGGTGCTACTGCACTGAGGCTCTATCTGGATTTATATATAGGAACTAAAGGTCATCTTCGCATCTATGACAGCAAAAATAGAGTAGTGGCAACCTATAATAATAGCTTCAAGGGATGGACGCAATGGGTGACGGGAAATAAAGTCACCCTTGAGGTAGAGAATGAAGAAACGGGTTGTTATATTGATTTAGACATCCTCAAGTGTGATTATCTGGTGGCACGCGATATCATCAATACAGCAAACCGCACACTCAAACCAAACGCGACTAATAATATCTCTGTGAGCTGGACTGCTTCCCCTGCTGGAGAACATTTCATAGCTGCAATCAGTGATCCGGAAGGTGCTGTTATGGAACTCGATGAATCTAACAACATCCTCACGAAGTCCATACTGGTGCAGGGTGCGGATCTCACTGTCTCGAATATACGATTAGAGAGGCTTGATGGCACCGAGATTGGCGAGAACGAAACGATAAAGTACGGAGAATGGGTGAAAATATTTGGAGAAATCAGTAATATTGGTGTGCTGCCAGCTAATAACTTCAGCATATCCTTTGGAGAAAATGATAAGCATGAAAAAATCATCAAACCCTCAGTCAGCCTTGCTCCCAACGAATCAAGAAACATATTTATTACACTCTGGCGTCCAAGGATTGGAAATCACAGGATAGAGGTGGAAGTGGATCCTGAAGAATGCATATTTGAGACAAATGAAACGAACAACATAAAGTTGCGGAATGTAATTGTGGAGGGTGCTGACTTATTGGTTAAAGACATCACTTTCACGGTCATACCTCCGGATAACGCAACCGCTAACACTAACGCCACCAATGCAATTTACGATACTGATATGGTGATGATAAACGCCACGATTGCGAATGAAGGTGTGTTGCCCGCCGAGAAGTTTACTACTTACGTTTTCTATGAGTATGCAAGTCTTGGAAGTTTTTCAAGGGCATCTGGCAGTATGGGCTCTTGCGGCTGGCAATGGAAAAATATAAGTTACAATGGTGCGGAGTGCATTCTTCTACACATTGACGATGAGCAAAATATTAAAAATAATCTCATTATATATGATAAAAATGGCAATGTAATAGCAAGTCCCGATAAGCCCGGCTGGATCCCTCTGCTTGGTGACACAGTAAAGATACATTATAATGATGTGCATGGAGTAGGGTTTGAGATACACTTTTATGCAGGCAATATAACAAAAATCATGACATCACTTGATCCTGATGAATTAACGAACGTTTCCATGATACAAAACGTAAGCACGGGTAATCATATAGTTAGAGTGTTCGTTGACCCAGAAAATAGGGTGCATGAGAACAGTGAAGATAACAATATTGAGGATAAGCCAATGCATGTATTTCCATCCAGGGATTTCACTGCCGGCTTGCGATTGTTCTACAATAATGAAACAGAGATAGGTGTCAATGATACAGTATGGGATGGCGATCAGGTTATTATTAATGCCACTGTTGGTATGGGCATAAATGAAAGCGACCCATATCACGAATACAGAAAAGGGACTGTCGAGACCGAGATTATTGATGAGCACGAATGGGTTCACGTCTCTCCTTGCTACGAACTCACCCCGGATGGATATGCACAGGTGATAACACATCCGGGTGCGGATGCAATGAGACTTCACTTTAAATATTTGAATATTCCGCCTGATGGAGGAGTTTGGATTAGAGATAAACGAGGAAGCACATGCTGGTCCGGTCCCTGGACTACATGGAAACACAATGGTGGTTACGTGGAATCTTCTGTATCCACTGATACCCCATGGCTGAATGGAGATACATTTTATGTTTATAAATCTGGAAGTTCATGGAGACATGTTACTTTTGTGGTTGATAAATACCAGTATAAAAAAGTTTGTAACAGGACAGTGTCATTGAATGCGAGTGAGACCAAAAACGTTACTGCTAAATGGAATATGAGTGCTGGGAATCATACTATAAGGGTGATTGCCGACCCGAAGGATAAAATCATTGAAATCAATGAATCGAATAATGAAGTGAATAAGACCCTGCGAGTGAAAGCATGTAAGGACCCTGCTGTGCTGAATATAACATTTGACCCTGACCCTGCTGGAATAGGGGATGATGTGACGGTAAAAGCGCTCGTTGCGAACAAAGGTAATAGAACCGCTACTTTCTCGGTTGACCTTTGGGCTGTTAAGACCGAATATCACCCTTATGAGTCACCTCATGATGCTGATTTCCCTTGTTGGACCGGAGGAGGGTGGACAGGTGAGCCTGAATGGGAGATAACTTCCACATATCCAGAGGTAGATTGGTTCGGCGTTCATTTCACGAGAATATCAACAGTTAATACCACAAAAGGAATCTGGCGGACTTTATATGTGGATGATGGAAAAGGCAATAGAATAGACCATTTTGTTGGTTTTGAAGGGAAGGACATCTGGGTATGGGCAAAAGGAGAAAAAATCAAGTTGTACACCACAGCGGAATCATTTACGGGGGAAGATTGGGCATTTCCAGTATGGGGCTTCAGCATTGATAAGCATGCTTACAAAATAATACTTAACCATACTACGCTAACCCTTCGTCCAAATGAGACTGCGAATGTTAGCAGTGTCTTGCGGAATGTGCGTGTTGGTAATGGTTCGCTTTCGTATATGATTTATGCAGTAGTTGATATGGACAATGTGGTGTATGAGTCAAATGAGAGTAACAATGAGCTGAGCAAAGAATTAAAGATTGGCTGTCCTGACCTTACTGTATCGGAAATCAAATGCGAAGGTGGCGAAGTTTCTGCGATAATAGAAAATATAGGATATGCAAAGGCTGAAAATGTCAAACTGCGGTTCATTCGTGATGTAAAGTTGGAACCAGAAATGAATATATGGAATTACGAGCCAATCTGGGAGAAGGGTGTGGATGTGATAAGGCTGCATGTCAAATCTTTATACGTGAACGAAAACAAAAATGGTTCGTTTGTTATATACAGCGGTGACTTTAGGGAGGAATATAATAAGAGTGATCCAGATGGTTTCTGGAGTCCGTGGATAAAAGGGGATTCTATCGCACTATGGTGGAATCATGCGAACTTTACGATAGATAAGTATGAGTATGGAGTGGATAAGCAAATTGGGGATTTAGGTGTGAATGTGAGAAAAGAGGAATATTTGCCAGACGTGGAATGTCCTCATAAGTTCAAGGTGGTGAATGAGGTGTATAACTTGACAGTGTCTGTTGACCCTGATGATGAGATAGAGGAAGGCGATGAAGGGAATAATGAGAAGGAGATGGAGATGGGACCGGATATAGTGCTGAAGAGATTTGAAGTTCCACAATATTTAATTGTCAATCATTCTGCCAACATTTTAGTATATCTCAAAAACGAAGGTAATATGGGTGCGAAAGATTTCGATATAACCTTATCGCCAAGTGTAGCTTACACGAACCACTCGCTTGCTAATATAACTCATCATGTAAGTTATCTCAAACCCGGTGAGGAACTGTATGAAGTATTTGATGAGTGGGCGCCTCCTTTTGAGGGTGAGTATAATTTCACTGTGCGGGCGGACTCTGGATATGACGTGGATGAACTGGACGAGACTAACAATAATAGAACCGAATACCTCAAAAGAGCATTCCCTGATATAGGTTACAGGGGAAGCGAACTTTATCCATATAGGACAAATGAAGTGGTAAAGGGTGATGTAATCTTTAAGCTATATACGGATTGGCGGAAGTTAAAACCCGGTGACACATATAGTGCTAATTGGGATGTTCAAATTCCAAAGGGTGCGAAGATAGAAATCGCAAGGTTATATGTATATTGGGGATGGAGCTGGCGCAGTAGTGCAAGTGGTGATGTTCCTGCATGTCCCAGTATCACGATGAAGTTCAATGGTCATACAGTATATCAGAGTGGAAACTATACAGATTATCCAGTTAATGCCACTGTAGCCTATGGATGCAACTACGCATACGGGACATACTGTTATAATGTGCCTGATAATGTGCTTTTAAGAAATGGCACTAATACAGCAACACTCACATTAAACCCGGGAGTTAATGAGACGGGATTTCAAGGTATGGGTCTTCTGGTGGTTTATAGCGGTGGCAATGAGACATATACAAGATACTGGATTGATGAGGGTGCAGACATGCTCATAGGCGGTCCAACTCCTGCAGGTCATTTTACTCCTCTGTGCCCAGATAAAACCACCACGAGGGTGCCATTTAATGGATGTGTGGAGGAATTCGATAAAGTAGGCAATGCAACGCTGATTACAGTTGTCCCGTTTGGTAATTATGGTGATTTAGACGTTAGTAGCTTCTTTAAAAGTGAATGCGGAGGTAAATGGAAAGATAAGAAAAGGAATGGGTTGTATTTTGACTTTAATGGGGATGGACTATTTGACAACTTTGGTGATGAGATAGCGGATGGAGTATGGGGAAATCATACTGCCGGTATTGCGGAAGACATTGATGAGCGGGAGGTGAGGGATTTCCTTGAATTAAGAAGATGTAACATGTTGTTTGGGATACAAGATAGAGGAGACTTTATGATGCCTGCGACTGCGATTCTTAAGGTGACATACCCACCGGACCTTGAGCCTGAGGTGCCGACGCGGTTGAATGCGAATGCTGGTGCATCTTATAACATACCCATAACGATACACAACTGGGGCAAGAGTAAGGCGAAGAATTTCAATGTGACCATATCTATTGATGGCAATGTCATAAACAAGACCATTTCAGAAATAAAAGGTGTAGGTCAAGAGGGCGATACTGTGACCATAAACATTCCAGAAAAAGCACCAGCTGTGGAGGGTATTATTACGCACAATGTCACGGTTGTTGTGGACCCAGAGGATAAAGTGCCTGAGTTGATAAACAAATATCATGGCAATGGCGAGGAAAATAACATCTGGAACGGAACGGTAATGGTAACTGTGTCTGACGAGCCTGAAATAAGACCTCCGACAGGCGGAAGAGGAGGAGGTAGTGATAAGGGCATCGGAACAGGCAGCGGAGCGGGAACTCAAGGCGGCGCATTCGGTGGGATGCCGACAGTAGCGGGAGCACCAAAAGGGGAGAAGACAGGTAATGAGAGCGTGAGGACGGAGGAAGCGAAGAAGACGCTTTGGGGATATCTCATGAACAACATCATCCTGCCTGGTGAGGAAAGAGCGGGAGGTTCTTCAGGATTCTCACTGTGGGAATATCTCGTTAAAGTTTCCGCTTTCCTCATTGGTATTGCTTTCCTCGTTCTCGGCTATTTATTTGAGAGAAGAAGGCACAATGCAGCGAAGCATGTGAGAAAAGAACAAGAGAGTAGAGGTGAAAGCGAGAGGTGAAGTGGTATGGTATGGTTTGAGGCGTTGAAAGGCACAATAACTGCACTGCAAAACATAATATATCTCATTTCCAATGCACTGCTTATCCCGGTAATGGCATTGCTTGTCGGCGGAGTGGCATTCTCCCTCTTTGAACTCGGCAGATTCGTATATGAGTTCATTCAGCGAAGGAAACATCCGAGCAAAATAGAGGAAATAGCGTGGATTTTTGACCGTGAAAATGCAACAGAAGCGGAACATAAGAGTGGTAAGCGCCTCCGAGAGGCGCTGAAAATCATTCGCTCAAAGGGTTCAAGCAAACTCGTCCACGATTTCATAAACGATTTGGAGCGGTTAAGTGCGAAGATTAAAGACGAACGCATCCTGAAGGTGCAAGTGGAGAAGCTGATTCAGGACTACGAGGAGAAAGTGGCGAGGCGAACGGAAATAACAAGGATTCTTGTC
>Ga0190367_1000749_pt1 | contig 21398 bp, 27 predicted proteins | sample 4872181011_MG_FD_171838 | JGI IMG/M metagenome (GOLD analysis project Ga0190367, IMG submission 171838) | Hydrothermal vent microbial mat bacterial communities from Southern Trench, Guaymas Basin, Mexico - 4872-18-10-11_MG | ecosystem: Environmental > Aquatic > Marine > Hydrothermal vents >...
CGTAGCCTATCTCTCCTTCCTTTATCCGCTGCAGTCCGACAGCCAAAATGGAGGCAACATACCCCTGTCCGAAAATAGCAGTCCTCATTTTCTCTCACCTCCTCCGAACGAAAAAGGAAGAAGAGTTTGTCTCCTCACATAATTAAATGCTCTATTTAAAAATTTGTATGTTTTTGAACGCATACCGCACCCTATTCTCTAAATTAATAACTCTGAAATTTTATAGTTTCATCTGTTTCATAGATAAAAACACTCAATTATATAGTTTTCCAATTTAAATAGAGATAAGGGAAAAATTATTAAGGCGTGAAACCAGAATGGAGGAGAGGGAGCAAGCAAGCCCCTTTCGCAACCGCAAATTCGTCTTTCAAAACGCTTATTTCTGGTGAAAAACCTCTCAAGAGGTGGCGATAAATGCACGCTTTCACCCTTTTTTCGTCCAATTTCGCTCCTATTCTGCCGCCTAAGGCGACTGCTGAAGGGTCAAGCAGCTTGATTGCGTTTGAAACTGCTCTGCAAAACACATCAAATTCCCCTAAATCGTGTATATCTCGCTCTTTCATCAGCTCTTCAACGCTCTTCCCGTATCTTTCCTGAAGCGCCCAGCCGCTGAAGTAGCATTCAAGGTGGTTGAAACCTCCGCATCTGCAACGAAGCGCAGGCATCTCCGCAGAAACCTCAAAGTGTCCGATTTCGCCTGCGATTCCCTCGCCCTTGTAGATTTTTCCGTTCACGATGATTCCGCTGCCGATGCCTGTTCCGATGGTAACAGCAAAAATATAATCAAATTTCAGTTTTCTGTGTGCAAAAATTACAAAGCAATTCGCATCATTCTCCAAAAATACAGGAATAGACATCTCTTCTAACTTAATTGAGCGTGAAGGCAAGTTGGGAGCGTGGATAACAGAGCCTTTTTTAAGCCAAACCGCAGCACCTACGCCGAGAGCATCCGCTGAAAACTCAAAAACATATTTTTTAAGCGTCTCTCCAACGCTTTTGAAGTGTTTCTCGGTGGGGAGCGTCGCAATATGCTCATATTCATCTCTATGGACATCAAAAAGCACAATATCTATGTTCGTTCCGCCTATGTCAACGCCAATAGTCCGCCTAATTTCCTCCATTTTCGCCATTCTTACCGTTTTTGCTGTGAAAATTTTTGCAGTTTTTCGCTTATCTCCTCAAGAATCTCTTTTAGAACGGAGAAAGCAGTGTCTAACTGCGATTTTTGAATGATAAGAGGGGGGACAAGCCTGATAACTCGCCCAGCGGTGCAGTTAAGCAGGACGCCTCGCTCGCATGCCCGCTCAACGACGCTCTCGCATCCCTCGCAGCACTCGCTCAACTCAACGCCGAGCATTAAGCCACGACCTCTCACTTCTTTCACCGCAGGAAGCGTCTCAAGCTCCTTTTTCGCCCTGCTCAGAAAGTAAGAGCCGAGCTCTGCCGCTCTTTGAACCAGATTTTCGCTCTCAATCGCATTCAAGGCTGCAAGGGCAGCTGCGCAAGCAAGCGGATTCCCGCCGAAAGTGGATGCATGCTCACCTCGCTGAAATTCCGCATCAAGAGAGAGCATCGCACCGATGGGGAAGCCTCCGCCGAGAGCTTTCGCAACCGTGAGGATGTCGGGTTGAACGCCCTCATGTTCCTTGCAGAACCATTTTCCTGTGCGTCCGAAGCCCGTTTGAATCTCGTCCAATATGAAAATGACGCCTTTCTCGTCGCAAATCTCACGAACCTCCCGCAAATATCCTTCAGGAGGAACGACAACCCCTCCTTCTCCCTGAATAGGCTCAAGAATAACAGCAGCAGTATCTTCATCAATCGCATTTCTCAACGCAAGAGCATCACCGTAAGGCACGAAATCAACAGTTTTCAGAAGCAAAGGCTCAAAAATGCCCCTTTTTGAGTGCGTTACGCTCAACGCTCCGAGTGTTCTGCCGTGAAAACCTCCTTTCGCTGCGATGAACTTCCGCTTTCCCGTGATTTTGAACGCAAGTTTCAAAGCAGCCTCAACGCTCTCCGCACCTGAATTGCAGAAGAATACCTTGCTCATTCCCGTTATTTCGGTGAGTTTCGCAGCGAGTTCCACCTGCGGTTCCGTGTAGTAAAGGTTAGATGTGTGAATAAGCCGCTTCGCTTGCTCGCATATCGCCTTCACAACAAGAGGATGGCAGTGTCCAACGCCATTTACGGCAATTCCAGCGACACAATCTATGTATTCTCTGCCATTTATGTCCTTAACAATCGCTCCTTTTCCCTCAACTATCACTATCTTCTGCCTTCCGTATGACTGCATGATGTATTTTCGCTCCTTCTCTATGATTTCAGCGGAATTCATATTGCACCTCCTCCGCACAATGTTTCGTTCTCACTGCTTTTTTCTCTTTTCTTTCTTCTTCTTTTTCTTCACTTTACGCCTCTCTCCTTCCGCCTCTCTTTCTGTCGCAGATTTGCTCCTCTTCTCTTTTATTTTGGCGGCGATTTCCCTCAAAATCTCCGTTTTCTTTCCTGCTTTCTCAACGAGAACCCTGCCAGAGCGCTCCCAGTGCGACCTAGGGTATGCACGCCCCTCCTCAACTTCGTATTCCAAGCGAAGCGCAGAAGCAGCATAAGCAATCTCTCGCAGAGATGGAGACTTAACAGCATCGTGCTGTGATATTTTTCTGCCCTCGCTTCTCGTCTTCGTTGCGTCAATATATGCGGGCCAGACGACCATTTTTTTCATGAATGAAAAATATATTTGCGGGAAGAAAATATTAAAGGTGAGGAAAGCATGACGGAGTGGCTTAAGCGTCTTCGCATTGAAAACTTCAAGTCTGTCAAGGAATTGGAACTTGAGTGCAAGCGAGTGAATTTCTTTATCGGTGAGCCTAATGCAGGAAAATCAAATATTCTTGAGGCTTTAGGCTTGCTTTCATTCGCATATTATGGAGAGGGAGAAAGTATTATAAGTCTATCACCATTTGTGCGTTGCGAAAAAGCCTCAGATATTTTCTATTACGGAACTCGTATGGCGGAAATAACTATTAACAACAATATTTATACACTGAAATGGGAGGGAGAAGACATACATTTACTCAACAAAAGAGATAGTGAATTAGTAATATTAATAATTAAGGGGAAAGTGCAATGGATAAAGTCTAAATTAGAAAGACTGCTGGAAGAAGAGATACCTGAGCTTGCGGAGTTTACGAGAAAAGAGAATCAGGTGGAGGGACAAGAAAGAAAAAGGGAATGGAAAGATTTAGAGCGATTTAAATTTTATCGCTTCGCAACGAGACGCACATTTCCCGGAGAAGAGCCGAGACCTCTTTTGCCGCCAGACGGCAAGAACTTGCTTCAGGTGCTTCTTGAACACGACGAATTAATGGAGGAATTCAGCGAAATCTTTCAACGCTTTGGGCTTGAAGTGAAACTTGACATTAGTGAGCGTAGAATGAACATTCAGCATGAGTTACGCAAGGGCGTCGTCACTTCAGTTCCATACTCGCTCATCTCCGACACACTTCAGCGCTTTATTTTCCACATCACCGCAATTTACACAAACGAAAATTCCGTTCTTGTGTTTGAGGAGCCTGAGGCTCACGCATTCCCTTTCTACACCGCTGACCTCGCAGAGCGAATCGCATCAGACTCACGCAACCAATATTTCATCTCAACACACAATCCTTCCTTTGTTATTAGGGTAATTGAGAAGGCAAAAGAAGGGGATGTGAGCGTATTCGCAACTTCATTTGAAGAATACACAAGAGTAACACCCTTAAAAACTGAAGATGTGCTCGAATTCGGCTCAGATTTCATATATCATCTTGATACTTTAATGCAAGAAGAATGAATAGAGTTAAATTTTATGTTGAGGATGTTGCGCACCGAGAACTTGTATTAGTGCTGACAAAAGTTTCAAGGAAGCAGGTGAGATTCAAAGGAATGTGCAAGACTAAGGTCTTGAAGGCACTAATAGAAGAGAGTAAGGAGTATATTGCAGGCGTTGTGGACGAAGACCCTGATAAAAGTCAACCTCCGCTTCTCAGGAATTTTGAAGAATTTGCGAATGATGAGCGTGCGAACATCCGCATATTAAGGTTAAATGAGGCGAAACTCATAATTTTACGACCAAGAGTGGAGGAATGGATACTTGAAGTGGCGAGAAATTCAGGACTTGATGTGAAGAAATATGGACTTCCTGAAGATGCAGATAAATTGCATGAGCGTTTGAAGCCAAAGAGGCTAAGAGAGCAGAAAATTCATAAGAAATTTCGTGAATTTTTGGGAGATTTGACAGATAGGCATGAATTGAGAACGCTTTTATTCTTCCTACAGGATTGTTAGACTTGACTCTCTGCTTTAAATAGTGAAAGGAAGAAAAGGGAGCAGAGGAGGTAGAAGTAAGAATGAGGTATGAAATTGTGGGGGACAACTTGCAGATGGTAGTAGTGCATCTTTCGGCGGGCGAGATGGTGTATGGAGAGGCGGGAGCGATGGTTTACATGAGCGAGAACATGGAAATGAATGCGAGGGTGAGAGGAGGTTTTCTAAAAGGCTTGAAGCGTAAGCTCGCAGGTGAGACTTTCTTCCTGACGGAATTCACACCCCGTTCTGGTGAGGGCTTCGTCGCTTTCGCAGGGAACGCTCCCGGAAGAATAAAGGCGATAGAGTTGAAAGGCGAAGAGTTCATCGCACAGAAGGACGCTTTCCTCTGCGCTCAAGAGGGCGTTGACCTCGATATTGCTTTCACGAAGAAGTTGCGTGCGGGTATCTTCGGCGGAGAGGGCTTCATTCTTGAGCGATTGAGCGGAAAAGGCACAGCGTTCATTCACGCCTGCGGCGATTTCGTTGAGATGGAACTCGCTCCTGGTGAGGTCGTGAAGGTTGACACGGGCAGTGTTGTCGGTTTTGACGCATCTGTTGACTATGACATCGCACTCGCAGGAAATGTGAAGAGCATGCTCTTCGGCGGAGAAGGCATATTCCTCACAACTTTGCGAGGACCTGGTCGTGTGCTTCTTCAGTCAATGACGCTTGCGAACCTCGCAGCCGCTCTCAGACCATTCCTGCCTTCAGGCACAGGCAGCTCTGGCACCTCCGGCACTTCCTTCGGCATCGGCACTCTATTCAGAGAGTAGGAAAGGGGAGGCTTGCTTGGCGTAACAGCCTTAGAGGCGTTGGGATTAGAGGTAGATGTTGTTGCGGGAAAACTTAAGCCTATGGAACTTTTATTGCATTAAAAATGAAAAGAGAGAAAACGGAGGGAGAGAAAAACGGAGGATAAGGGGGAAAGTCTGTAGAGGGTATGTTTGAGAAAGTATATAAAATTAAAATACATCAGGTAATAGCAAATGAGGAAAAAATGGTAAGGGGCATTGATAACAGGCATAATGGAGCAGAATCATCTCAAAACTCCCGGCGACGTGGGAGCTTTGAGGGTTTAAGGGTCTAAGATGATGTTGCCTAAGAAGTTAAAGGAGAGGATTGAAGAAGAATCGGAGAAGTTAGGTATTTCAGAGGAGGAATTTATAGTTGAAGCTCTGTCAGAATACTTGAAAATCGATCCAGAATATAGAATGGAAGTGCATCTCGCCCTGTCGGAGAAGTATTTAAAGGAAGCGGAGGAGTTTTTGGAGAAAGGGGATTATACTCAAGCATCTGAAAAGGTATGGGGTGCGGCATCGCAAATTGTGAAGGCTTTAGCTGCAAAAAGGGGGAAGGCGTTGAGGAGTCATAGGGAATTGCATGGATTTGTTTCCGAAATCAGAAGGGAGTTGAAGGATCCAGAAATATCTACTTTGTGGCTCTCCGCAAATTCGCTGCATCAGAACTTCTATGAGAATTGGTTACCGGAGGAAACTGTTAAAGATGGTATGGAGAATGTTAGGAAATTCGTTAAGAGGATAAAGGAGCTGATAAAATGATGTAGGAGGTTAAGATGAGGGTGAGAGTGGATTTAGAGAGCGAAGCTCTTTACTTCAGGATAAGCGAGGAGGAAATAGAGGAGAGCGAGGAGGTCTCGCCTGGAGTGATACTGGATTACAGCAAGGATGGAAGAGTTGTGGGCATAGAAATATTAGGTCTGAAAGGCTTCCCACTAAAGGAGTTGGTTGAGATAAGGGTGGAACTTCCAACATTAAAGAAGGGGGAGAAATGAAAATATTAGTGACGGGCGGAGCGGGCTTCATAGGCTCGCATGGGGGATGCTTGGCGGCGGATAAGCATTCGTGGTTTTGGATAACTTAGAACCACAAGTCCATGGCAAAAAAGCCTGCATAGGATTGAGAGGAGATGGACGTAGTTAAATCCAAAAATGGTGTGCCAATCAGATTAACAGAGGAAAGATGGGTTCATATTACAGAAGAGCATTCAGAGATGGCAGGCTATTATTTTGAGGTCCTTGAAACGGTGAAGGAACCAGAGGCAATTTATGAGGGTAAGATGGGTGAATGCATAGCAGTGAGAGAGATAGAGAAAGGTAAATATATTGTAGTAGTGTATAGAGAATTAAGTAAAGAAGATGGATTTGTAATTACCGCCTTCTTAACGAGGCGGAAGAAACAGCTTGAGAGGAGGCGAAAGATATGGCAGAAGCGGAGGTAAAAAAGGTATTAGCTCTTGTGCCTGAATTATTAGAGGTGCCGTATCCAAGGATTTGGACATCCTATGATAAGGAGGCAGATGTCTTATACATCAACTTCAAGAAGCCAAGCCATGCGGATGATTCCGAACTCACTGATGATGACATCATAATCAGATATGAGAAAGGAGAGATTATAGGGATTACCGTCCTTAATGCAAGCAAAAGGAGGAGAGGATAAAAAAATATTAGGTAAAGGAATTTGTAAGAAGATTGAAGCGGGGAGGTGAAGCGGGAGGGATTTGTGAATGTGAAGGTAACGCTAAGGAATTCTGAAGAACCTGATAGGAAGGAAGAATTAGAGATAGTAGTGGATACGGCGATGTATATTGGTTCCGGGGCATAGAAAATATAGGGATAAGAGCGCTTGAGCGCAGGTTTTTCACGCTTGCGAATGGCGAAAGGATAGAGCGAGGATTTGGAGGAGCAATATTTGAGGTTGAAGAGAGGAGGGGGCATGCTCCAGTTGTATTTGGAGAGAAAGAAGATAAATGCTTGCTTGGCGTAACAGCCTTAGAAGCGTTGGGATTAGAGGTTGATGTTGTTACGGGAAAACTTAAACCAATGAAACTTTTATTGCTTTAACTCAAGAGGTAATGAAAATGAGGGAGAAATTGTGAATGCAAAGGAGGCATATAAAAAATGAAAAATGTTAGTGGGGGCGGAGCGGGCTTGCTCGCATTCGGTGGATGCATTGGCGGAGACATGAGGAGGCGTTCGTGTAGTTGTGATGAGAGAAAACCTTATATCGACATTTTGATAGGAGGCTAAGATGAAGATGAGCGAGGGAATGAAGAAAAGGATATGCAAGCGATTGGTTGAATATGATAAGGATATAGTTGAGATAATTCAATATGGTTCATCGGTTTATACGCCCGAATATGCGAGGGATGTGGACTTATTAGTAATAACGAAAAATAAGAAGGAATACGGAGGCTATCTGGATTGCTTGGCTGATTTGCCTTTTGATATGGATGTAGTGGTGAAAGGGGTCGGGGAAAAGTTGAGAAGGGCATATAATATCTTAGGGGCTTTTGTGATATTGTATGGTGATGGGCGATACTTAAAGGAAATGACAGCAGATTTTGACACAGGTTTTGATGATGCAAAGGCTATGCTTGTAGCAGCTAAGGATTATCTTAAAATGGGAAAAGAAGCAGAAGGGGATGTAAAAGATGTTCATATTAGGAATTCGTTTAATAGCTTATTCCACGCGGCGAGGATTGCAGCGATGGTCTACTTGGCGATAGGGAATGCAAGGTAGGGACAAATAAAGAGGAGATTACCCAGACATTACAGAAACGAATTCGAGGAGTTCATTAACACATTGCACATTGATTATTTCTACGGTAATTACCCAGAGAACTACGAAGAAGCATTTGAGAAATGGCATAAAAAGTAGAAGATTTCGTCAGGAGATTGGAGGGCATGAAAAAGAAATGAAAATATTAGTGACGGGCGGAGCGGGCTTCGTTGGAAGTCATGTTGCAGAATATTACGCAAAGAAGGGCGAAGAAGTCATTGTTTTCGACAATCTTTCCCGTGCTGAACTGTTAGGCTACGAAAAATCAAACGCAATGTATAACTGGAATTACCTTAAGGGGTATAAAATTGAACTGATAAAGGGCGATATTAGAGATTTTGAGAAGCTGAAGGATGCCGCTAAAAATGCAGATGCGATCATACACACTGCAGCACAGACGGCGGTGACAACTTCTTTGAGAAATCCAAGGACAGACTTTGAGATAAATGCAGTCGGAACTTTTAATGTGTTGGAGGCAGCACGACTGAGCGAAAATAATCCTTGCGTGGTCTACTGCTCCACAAACAAAGTTTACGGGAACAATGTGAACAAAATTGCAGTTATTGAAAAGGAGAAGAGGTATGAATTTGCAGACGAAAGATATAAGAATGGGATACCAGAAGACTTCCCGACTGATTTATGTGAACATACGCCCTATGGCTGTTCAAAATTCGCAGGCGATGTCTATGTGCAGGACTATGCCCACACCTACGGACTGAAGACAGGCGTGTTCAGGATGAGTTGCATTTATGGCGAGAGGCAGTTCGGTGTTGAGGATCAGGGCTGGGTTGCGTGGTTTGCTATTGCCACGCTTCTTAACAAACCAATTACAATTTATGGTGACGGAAAGCAGGTGAGAGATGTTTTGTATGTGAAGGATTTGGTTGAAGCATTTGATGCTTTCATTGAATCAAATCTGAAGCAAGAAGTGTTCAACATAGGAGGTGGAGCAGAGAACACGCTTTCTCTTATTGAATTGCTAGACATGCTTGAAGAGCTTACGGGAAAGCGAACAAGGATAAGATACGATAACTGGCGTCCTTCCGACCAGAAAGTTTACATTTCAGATATTTCAAAGGCGAAAGAGAAACTGAAATGGATGCCGAAGACGAATCCAAGAGAAGGTGTGAAGAAGCTTTTAAGTTGGATTAATGCAAATAAGGATATTTTATGAAGGGAGTGATTCCTGCTGCTGGAGAGGGGAAGAGAATGAAGCCATACACAAATGCTGTTCCGAAGGAGTTGTTGCTTGTTGGAGATAAGCCGATAATAGAGCATGTGATTGAAGGTTTGAAAATCGCAGAGATAAAGGATGTTATAGTGGTCATAAGCAGAGGTAAGTATGCAATTATTGATTATTTGGGTTCTGGAAGTTCGCTTGGCGTTCAATTAACTTATGTGATTCAGGAGAAAAGAGAGGGTCTCGCAAAGGCTGTTGAATGTGCTAAACATTTAATCAACGATACTTTTGTTGTCGTGAATGCAGATAACTTCTTCTATCCGAAAGATGCCATAAAAAATTTGATTTCATTCCACCTTGAGCAGGAAGCGGATGCAACAATAGCTGCGTTTGAGGCTGAAGATGTCACGAGACATGGAATTATTGCGGCTGAAGGGAACAGGGTTATTGATATAGTGGAGAAGCCGAAGCCTGAAGAAGCCCCGAGCAAACTTGGAGATGCGGGAATACATGTTTTTGAGCCTGTTATATTTGATGCAATCTCAAAAATCAAGCCAGGCGTTGGAAACGAGTATCAGCTGACGGATGCGATTAAGATGCTTGTTGAGATGGGGAGAAAAGTTATATTTAAAGAAATAGAACTGCACATAGATGTGGGGACGATTGAGGATTGGAAGAGAGCAAATGGATTTGTTAAAAATGATTGAGCTTTCGGTGGTAATTCCGGTTTACAATGAGGAGGAGAATATCTATGAGCTTTACAACAAATTAAGGAAGGTTTTGCCGACTTTGAATAAATCATATGAGATTATTTTTGTTGACGATGGCTCAAAGGATAATTCATTCAAAATTTTAAAGTCGATACATGAGAAAGATAATAGAGTTAAGATTATTAAGTTGAAAAGAAACTTTGGTCAAACTGCTGCACTTTCAGCTGGATTTAGTTATGCAAATGGTTCTATAATAGTAACGATGGATGCTGACTTGCAGAATGATCCTGAAGATATACCTGTGTTGTTAAAGAAAATTGAAGAAGGTTATGATTTGGTTAGTGGTTGGAGAGCTGATAGAAAAGACCCATTTTTCACGAAGAAACTTCCTTCAAAACTTTCAAATTGGCTCGCATCAAAACTGACCGGAGTGCAATTGCACGACTTTGGTTGCACGCTCAAAGCTTATCGTTCTGAAGTAGTTAAAAATTTGAATTTGTATGGAGAAATGCACCGATTTATTCCAGCGTTGGCAAGTTGGATGGGAGCTTCAATAGCTGAAGTGAAGGTTAAGCATTTTCCACGCAAGCGAGGTAAGAGCAAGTATGGGATTGGTCGCTTGATTAGAGGTTTTCTGGACCTTATCGTGGTAAAATTTTTATTAAGTTATTCAACAAGACCAATCCAGTTATTTGGAGCGCTTGGAATATTATCGTTCTTAATTGGATTTATTATTGGACTATATCTGACAATTGAGAAATTTTTGTTTGGTGCAAGTTTGGCAAATCGCCCTCTGCTTTTGCTTTCAGTCCTGCTCATCTTCATCGGAATACAATTTATTACGATGGGTTTACTTGGGGAAATTGTTTCAAGGATATACTATGAGATGGGTAACAGAAAAGTATATTTTATAGATAAAATTTTAGATGAAAATGAGAGTGAAAAGAAAAGGTGAATATGGATTAAAAGGAGATTACCATAAAAAGCTGGATAAAAATTGGAAGTATTATCCAATATACATGGCTAAAATGGAATTTATAGAAAAATATTTTAATCAAATTCCAAAAAATAGCAAGATATTAGATGTTGGTGCTGGAGAAGGTATTCTTGTTGAGAAATTCAGGAGAGAAGGCTATGATATCATAGGTTTAGATTTAAATTATGGATCAAAATATATTATTGTTGGAGATTTGAATCATCTTCCCTTTAAATCTCATACATTCGATTATATCTTTTGTTTAGATGTTTTAGAACATCTTAACTTTGAGGAACAAAAAAAAGCCTTAAAGGAAATCAGCAGAGTGCTTAAAAAAAGAGGAAAACTGATATTATCCATACCCAACCTTGCACATTTTGCTTCTCGAATCTCTTTTTTGTTGACAGGTAAGTTGATCAGAACTTCTTCAATTGAGCGACATAAAGGTGATAGACCAATTTGTGAATACATTGAATTGTTAAAGGAACTCAATTTCAAGATAATAAGAAGAAAAGGCATATTTCCGACATTTCCTATTTCTTCAATATTAACATATTTTTTCCCGAGTAAAGTTATAGCTTTACATAAATTCCTGAATTATTTCTTCTCGTATCCGAATATCTGCTTTTTAAACATTATAATTTGCGAGAAACCATAAAATCCCAAAATTACTGAGTAAGCAAGTATTATGATATGAAAGGCGAAACCTGTGCTTATAGCAACATCTTTTGTTAAACCAATTGCGATGAATCCAATACACCAACCTCCCTCTGTTGTGCCAAATCCTCCTATTCCTTGAATGGGTAGAATTGTTGTGATTATTGCAAAAGAGGATGCAAACAAAACCTCAAAAAATGTAAGGTTTAGATTTATTGAAATTACGATGAAATAGACAGCTGAATAAAGAGAGATCCACACAAGAATTGACACCGCCATTAGTTGCTTCAATTTCCCGCTCTTTCTCACATGCATGAAATTATCTATTATTTCCTCAATCTTTCTTGGTAAATTATTCATAAATTTCTTTGACATGAAAGTAAAACAAGAAATGGAAGTAATAATCAAAAATGTCACGCATATTAGCATCATAAATTCTTTGAGCAAACCTACAAAAAAAGAGGATATAATAAACAACAGAGAAATCGAGATAAAATCAAAAAATCTAGCAAAAGCGAGTGTTGCAATCCCTTCTGAAATTCTTTTATTGCGTAATTTTAGAAGATATATGTAAGTAAGCTCGCCCGTTCTTGCAGGTAGTATGTTATTCATAAAAGTGTGCAAGCAAACAATGCTAAACAGATCTTTTACGCTTATCTCTCTATTTAAAAGAATGTAAAATCTTAATGCTCTAAGGAAGTAAGCACAAACATAAGGAATGAAAGCTAAAAACAGATATAACAAGTTGATCTTTGCGAGTATAATAATGAAATCGCAAATTCTAATTTGAGAGAGCAGGAAGAAAACTAATACTATGGTAATAGCTAAAGCAGCTAGTATTGTTACAGTCCTATAAACTTTCTGATGCGTCATAGTGACCTTAACACAATGAATTCGTCTTTTTCTATAATTACTTCCCATCTATTGGACTCCTCAAGTTCCTTTACCCAGTTTTTCCATCCTTCAACATCTTTTAACCTTGGATTGTTCATGTTCAAAATGATGTAATCTACTTTTATATTCAAATCATGGGGGGCTGAGCGGGAAGGAAACATATAAATTTTCTTCCTTTCAGCAAGCAAAATCTGAAATGGTTCCTGAACTAAAACAGAAGCATTTTCTGGGATTTGCCTTGCTATTTCTTTTGCAATTCTATCCTCTTTTGTTTCGACTAAGAAGTTTTCAAAGTATACGCTATGTCCTTTTACTTCACTCGAATTCACCTTATAAAGGTAACCAAATGGACCATAAATTGCTGTTGAAGTTAGTGAAAGCAGGAAGATAAGGAAGATAGAAGAAGTAAGGAAGTTTTTCGTAACTATCTTTTTAATTAAAGTTAAATCTGATTTGCTCAACTTATAAATCGCCTTTATTGCAGAGAAATATAAAACAGGGAGAAGAATTGCGGAATACTGATAAAGGATGGAATACATCGGGTATCTTTCAGAGAGCAAATTTTGGGCAAATATTGGAAGGGCGATGAAAATTGCACTGCTGAAAAGAGGAAAGAAAGCAAGCGGAAAGAGAAGTGTTCCTATGTATGCAATTTTTGCTACTGTTAATACATGATGCAAAACGAATAGGGGTTCTGTCATTATTGTGTGCAAGGCTTCACCCATACCGCTTCCGAGATAGCTATATCTTTTCATGAAAAACTCTGAACCCCCAGCTGGATGGAAAACTACAAAAATAATGAAAGCCCAAAGTATGCTAAATATGAGGCAAGGAATTCCGAAAGAGATTCTTTGTTCTGATCTTAAAGTTATTAAGTTGTAAAGTCCAAGAAATATTCCAACAAGGAAGAAGTTTTCCTTGCAAACTACCATCAAAGCCGAGAAAATGAAAAAAGGTAGGGCTTTCCGCTTATAAAGGAAGTAGAGAGCGAATGCGAGAAAAGCCATTCCGAAAGCATCGTTGTGAAATGCCTGCAAATACAGATACTGGGTGGCAGGATTAAGGAAGAAGGAAAGAGCAAGCAACAAACCCAGGAAGCGGGATTTAAGCAAATCTCTTCCAATCCAGTAAACGGGTATTGCAGTAATTGAAATGAAGAGGGCTTGGGCTATGAGAATAGATGCTGGATTCTGTAATACGAGATAAAATGGTGCGGATATATAGAGGGGCAACCATCTTGAGATGTCAAATACAATTGGCTTTCCACCTATTGGAACAAAAAATATCGTTGATTTTGGAATTCCCTCCCTTGTTATGAACCATATCCTTTGAATGTATGCAGCGATATCGCCTCCATAATGCTCCAATGCATTTAATTTTAGATATGCAAATGCAGAAAAGAGGATAAAGATAAGGGAAAGGAATGAATAGAATGCTTTATCGCTCTTGATGCGTTCAGTAAGCCACTCAAAGTGACTATGCACGAGTATTTTGAGCGAGATAATTAGGGAGAGTGAAGTCATTAGGAGAAATAGAAAAATTGTGTTTTTCAAATGTTCTTCCGGTGGAGAGGCACCGGGGTAAAACCCCACTTTTATGAAAAAGAAAACTGAAAAGGGAAGGAGGAGAAGCGAGGGTAGGTATGTAAAAGCATCATCTCTCAAAATCTGTTTCACATCCGAATTTTTAACTTGGCTGAGAATAGAAGCATAGAGAATCCATACAAGGAAGTATATGAATGAACATGCTGGAAGAAGTAAAAGGAGGGGGAGAAGATTTGGGTAATGCATGCATCTCATTAGCAGAAACATGCCGAGTGAGGTTCCCGAAATCAGAACAAGGAGTAAAGCCTTCTTATCTTCCTTTGCTTCTCTCAGAACGCTCATGCTTTTTTATAATCCCAAAAAGTTATAAATAATATGCTGCGGTTTAAATCAAGAGAGATTAAAGTGTTCAGGTATCCGAGAGGGTGTGGAGGGGAAAATGAAAGTTTTGGTTACGGGAGGGGCGGGATTCATAGGCTCGCACATCGTTGAAAGATTGCTCAGGGAAGGAGAGGAGGTTGTGGTTGTAGATAACTTTGACCCATATTACGATGTTCGCTTGAAGGAAGAAAATGTTAAGATGTTCAAAAACAATCCAAATTTCACATTCGTAAGAGGAAACATTCTTGACAGAGAACTTATGCATCCGATAATCAAAGAAGTTGATGCAGTTATTCACATGGCAGCTCAAGCTGGAGTTAGAGCATCAATAGAGAATCCAAGAAAAACATTTGAAGTTAACGCTTACGGCACTTTTCAACTCCTTGAATTATGCATGGATAGCAATGTTAAAAAGTTCATAAACGCCTCCTCCTCTTCCGTTTATGGGAAGGTCAAATATCTGCCGATTGATGAGAAGCATCCGAAGGAGCCAATTTCTCCTTACGGGGTTTCCAAACTCTCAGCAGAACATTACTGCAGGGTTTTTTACGAAGTTTATGGATTAAAGACGGTAAATTTGAGGTATTTCACTGTTTATGGACCGAGGATGAGACCAGATTTGGCAATAAGCGTTTTCACAAGGAATGCTTTACAAAATAAACCAATAGAAATATTTGGGGATGGCTCTTTCACAAGAGATTTCACATACATTGATGATGCTGTTGAGCTGACAATCAAATGCTTAAACAGCAGTAAAGCAAACGGAGAAACATTTAATGTTGGAAGCGGAAAAAGAATAACGATTTTGGATTTAGCAAAGAAGATAATTGAGATAAATAATAGCGAATCAAGAATTGTATTTTCGGATAGAAAGAGAGGTGATATGGAGCACACCCAAGCGGATATTAGCAAGGCGATGAAAGTGCTGGGATATAATCCAAAATATAATCTTGATGAGGGATTAAAAGTTTTTAGTGAGTGGATGAAAAATGTTTGAGACTTTGTTTTCAATGCTACCTGTTCAAATAAGAGGTAAGGTGGAGAGAATATTTCATAAATATGATATTGACCCAACTGCGAGAATCTCTCCAGGCGTGAAAATAATATATAATGATAAGAGAAAGAGAAAGTTAAAAATAGGTAAAAACACATTCATAGGAGTGGACTGTATCTTAGACATAACTAAAGGTATAATTATAGGAAACAACGTTCAAGTAGCACCGAATGTGATGATATTTACGCATGATAGCTCTAAAAATAGAAGTAATCCGATTGAGAAAGAGGTAATAATAGAGGACAATGCATACATTGGTGCTGGAGCAATAATATTGCATGGTGTGAGAATAGGTAGAAATGCCATAATTGGTGCCGGATCTGTTGTCACAAAAAATGTTGAGGACTTTGCAATCGTTGCAGGCATACCCGCAAAAGTTATAGGGTGGAGAAAATTATGAAGAAGCATAAAACTTTAGAGTACTATGTTACTCACTATATTAAAAGAAAAATCCCAAAGCACATGAATTTAGATTTTGCCTTTTACTTTAAGGAATTCTTAACTAATGATGATTACAGAATGCTTGATATAGGATGTGCAATTGACAACTTTTTGGCAAACGATCCTCAACATATCATTGGTGTTGATGTAAGTAAAAACTTATTAAAGATTGCAAAAACAAGAAGATTTAATGTAGTTTGTGCAGATGTTGAAGATGGATTATGTTTCAAAAATGAAAGTTTTGATGCTGTTCATGCCTCTCATATTATAGAACATTTGGATAATCCTATCTTCTTTTTGAAGGAATGTTACAGAATATTGAAATCTAATGGGTTATTAGTTGTGATTACAGAAGATTTTTCCAAAGTTTACAAGATTTTTTATGACGATCCTACTCATAAACACCCCCTAACGAAAGTTAGTTTGAAAAAATGTGCAGAGGAAGTAGGTTTCAAAAAATTTTTCGTGAATCGGCAATTTGTTCCCACAGGAATGAATTTGCTTATCCAAAAAGGTTTAATTTCGCTGGAAAAAGCGCTCGCTATTGCCAAAATACTTTATAAGTTAGGAATTTATAAACATAGGAAGGGGACACTTGCATTGGTTGCCAGGAAGTGATGAAAAATGAATGTGTGCATAATATCATCCGCATTTCCAAGCAAGAGAAATCCAATAATAAACATATTCATATACAGAAGAGCAAAGGGCCTTGCCAAAAGAGGACACAAGGTATTTGTGATTGCTGGAGATAGCGAATCGAGAAAAGAAGGTAATATGATTGTTTATGCAAGACCAAATGCAATAAAATCGGCATTGTTGGCTTTAAAAGCTGCAATTAAAATTCCAAAAGATTCGCTATGGCTTTTAAAAAATATAGGTTTAAAAGGAACTATTGGTCGATTGGCACTGGTAGAATTAACTTATAAGGTTTTAAAAGAGAAAAAAATAGATGTTATTGACGGACATTGGGCGGATTACGGTGCAGTTGTAGCATACTTATTGTCTAGAATTTTGGAGCGAAAGTATATTGCAACATGCCATGGTAGTGATGTGGCATGTGATAAGGAGGGCTTGCCAAGTATTTTAACTGGAGGAAGAAGAGAAATTGTTAGCACTGCATTGGAAAATGCTTCGAATATAATTGTGGAATCTAAGAGTATTGCGGAAGATGTAAGGAAGTATTGCTCTAAGGATCCTATAATTGTGCATTATGGAATAGATCTAAATCTGTTTAAACCTATTCACAAGAAGATATTTAAAAAGCGGACCGTGATATCTGTGGGTGCATTAATCAAGAGGAAAGGATATGATTATCTTTTAGAAGCAATTAAAAAAGTTTTGGAGAAGGACAAAAACATCCATTTCTTAATAATTGGAAATGGCCCAGAGAAAACAAAATTGAAAAATCTCGCAAGAAAATTGGGTATTGTTGATAACATAACATTTAAAGATTTTATTAAGAATGAAGATTTACCCATATTTTACTCCTCAAGTGAGTTTTTTGCCCTTGCAACTTTGCATGAAGGTTTTGGAAATGTATTTATTGAGGCGATGGCTTGCGGGATTCCTGTTGTTTCTACAAATGTTGCAGCTGTGCCTGAAGCAGTAGGTGAAGGAGGTATATTGGTAGAACCAAAAAATTCAGATAAGTTAGCGGAGGCAATGCTAAAATTATTAAATGATCAGAAGTTGAGGCAGGAATTAAGTGAAAAAGCGTTAAGACATGCGAAAAAATTCTCAATTGAAAAGGAGATCAGCGAGATCGAAAAAGTATATAGAAGGTTTATAGAAGATTCTTAAAGATAAAGAAATTTAAAAATAAGAAAATGAGGAGCATGAGCATGGATTTTGATCATTCCGCTGTATTGCACAAGAGGAGTAAAAGAAGCGAAGGTATATTAAGCATGGAAGATAAAAGGAGCGATATCGCTCTGAGTCTAATTCCAAGGAGAAAATTCAGAAGGGCTCTGGATATAGGATGCGGTCTTGGCGTTATGTTAGAAAAGTTATCTCAAATCAGTGAGGAAGTTGTAGGGTTGGATATTGTCAATAATACCGAAACGACAAAGTTGATCCTTTTTGATCTTAACTTAGGTAAATTACCATTTAAAGATGAATCATTTGACCTCATAGTATGCACGGAAGTGCTTGAACATCTTTGTTATCCGCATCAAGTATTAAAAGAAATAAGCAGAATACTTACGGCTGATGGGTATTTTGTTGTCAGTCTTCCAAATTCGTATAATATCATTGACTTATTCAAGATAATACGCGGAAAACCGATTCCTGAACTTGATTTTGATGCATATGGACATCATGTATTCACTTCAATAGAACAGAACTTGAACTTCATTAAAAGGGAGTTTGATATAATTGATTTGACTTATCATTACATAAAACATAAGTATGTTAATAAATTTGCAAAGAGATTCAGTTATCGTTCTATAGTAAATAGGTGGTTAGCATACAGTGTATTTGCTCTTTGCAAGAAGAGGGATTGAGGCTATGAAAATCGCTGTAGTGTCTCAAGTGTATAAAAAAGGAGGTGGAGGAGCTATATCAACATACCTTTTAGTAAGCGCATTGAGGGATTTGGGACATGATGTTAAAGTTATGCAGACACTAGAAGATATAAGTCCTGATATTGTCTTGCACCAAAACATAAAAGGATTAGTTAAAACGCAAAAGATATGTGAAAGACGCAACATTCCTTTAATTGTAACGATAAATTCAAATATAACATGTCCTACAGGCGCCCATGTAACAAATGAGACAAAATATGGTGTTCCTTGCCTGAACTGTTCGCTTTTAAAATGCGTTTTATGTCATATTTGGAACAAAAGAGAAAAAGAATATACAAAAACTAAGAGAGTTTTAAGTATTTTTGAATCTTTTGCAAAGTATGCTTTGAGAAACTTGAGAATAAAGACATTAAACAAAGTTGATAAGATTGTATGCGTTTCTCCGAGTCTGAGAGAAAGATTAGCATCTGCAGGTGTTGATAAGAGCAAAATAGAAGTTATAATACAACCTGTTGATAAAAGTTTTTTTAACGATCCGGGAGTCAGACATTTTGAAGAGAAAGTTGCATTATTTGCTGGAGCGATTTCTTGGATTAAAGGAGCCCATCTTGCAGCGGAAGCGATCTCAAAACTCAATGATATCAAACTTGTCTATGTGGGAGGTGCAGGGGATAGAATGAGAAAAATAATAAGGAGATTCTTAAAAGAGCGTGCAATATTCGTTGGGAGGATTCCATATGAGAGAATGCCTGAATACTACTACTCCGCTCATGTGACACTCTTTCCGAGCATTTGGTTCGATCCTCACGGAAGAGTCTGGACAGAAAGTTGCGCATGTGGCACACCAGTCGTTGCTTTTAAGGGCAGAGGAGGAGCTTCAGACTACTTAAAACATGAAGAAACAGCCCTGCTTTCAGATTACGATGTTGATGAATATGCAGAACAAATAAAAAGGTTGTTTGAAGATGAAGTATTGTATAGGAAAATAAGCAGAAATGCGAGGGAATATGCGAAGAAAAACTTTTTGGCAGATGTCGTAGCTAAAAAGTATGAGAAAGTATTTGAGAAAGTATTGGAGAGAAAATAATTTATAAAGTCTCAAAAATTCCATCATGTAAGCCTTTTATCAAAGCCTTTACAATGTCTGTTCTTTTCTTAAGAAAATAAAAAATAAGTCTTATGGAAAGATTAAGTATGTAGAATGGTATAAATCTTAACCAATCTAAGAGAGAACCGTGTTTCCGCATTATGAACAGATAATTCCTTGTTCGGAAATAATAAGTGAGAGCAGATGATTTTCTTGCCACCCCTCCCATCTTCCTGTGCCATATTCTTGAATTTAAGGCAATGGCTACTTTATAGCCTGCCCTTCTTGCTCTTTTGCAGAGGTCGTAATCTTCACTAAGATAAAAGAACTTTGAATCAAAAAGTCCAACCTCTTCCAAGAGTTTCCTCCTTACCAAAATTGAACAACAGGACACATAATCAATTAACAATATTCTGTCCGAAATTCTTTTCTTCTTCCTGCGAAATCCCGAAATTGCGTAAGAGTCTAATTTTGCAATCAACTTTGAAATTGCTTTTTCACGTCCTTTTGTAACCTCATCCTTTGAGCTCAGTATCCCTATTTCTCTGTTGCTCTCTGCAATTTCCACTAATTGGTTGAGAAACTCAGCATCAACTATTACATCATTGTCGAGTAGCATCACATAATCTGGATTTAAGTGTTTCAAAGCAAATCTTATTCCTACATTCCGTCCCTCAGCTGCACCTAAATTCCTCTCATTTTTAATAATAGTAGCCCATTCTCCGTATCTTTCCTCTAATATTCTCGCATCCTCTCCCTCCGAGCCATTGTCAACGACTATTACCTCATAGTTCGAATATTTTATTTTCTTCAGCGATTCCAAACATCTAATTGTATCCTCAAGACCATTGAAATTTAGTATTACTATTGCAACCTTTGGCTTATTTTCGCTGATTTCTGTGTGCTTATTATTACTACTATCTACCTCTATTATTGCATCAATCATCATAAAAACCTCCCAATAATATTTCTCATATATTTTGATTTTAAGCCTGTTTTTGTTTCTATCGCTTTCATTATTACCACATCACCTTCCTCAAATGTTCTCGATACTAAAAGCAGAATGAAGTAAATACCTATATAAAGCATAAACATTAATACCAAGATATATGTTACATTTTCAACTTTTAAAAATTTAGTTATCGCATAAACGAAAGTTAGTGAAATAAAAGAGGAGAAAATTACCTTTGCATAATTTAACTTCACTGGTTGAATACGTGTAATTGCATAAACTTCGGCAAACGTAAGTGTTCTCACTGTTAACAGTGAGATAGTTGTTGCTATTGCTGCGCCATTTATTCCATAAGCGGGAATCAGTAGGAAATTCAGTATCACATTAAGCACTGCACCAACGCCTGTATTACTCATAATCAATTTTGTTTTTCCCACTGTTTTTATTATTTGGTTTGTTGGATCAAAAATGGAGATAACTAAGTATCCCAAGCTCAATATGCAGAGCGATAGCTTTCCAGCAATGTATGCAGAGCCGTAAAGAATATACAGGATTTGCTTTGAAAAAAGGATCATAAGTAGGACTAAGGGAAACACAATCATGAATATCCACTTCGTAACCGCATAGTTTGTGTCCTTCAATTCTTCAATTTGTCCTTTTGAATAGAGTTCTGTGATAAGTGGAAAGAAAATGCTTGAAAATGAAGCAGGTACCACTACCAATAGCCGTGCTGTTGCCAACGACGCTCTGTAAATTCCAACATCCTTTGCAGTGAGAAAATAGCCGAGCATTAATGTGTCAATCCATCCCATAACTAAGCCGAGCATCCCTGCGAACATCAAAGGCCATGAAAAAGAGAGCAGTTCTTTCCTTGTGAAGACCGACTTTTCTCTCCAAAAAGGAAAAATTTTGTTCAAGTAAAAAAAAGCGACGAAAGGTGCGCCGATTATGGCAAATGTGTAGGCGAATGCAGCCCCATAGATACCGTAGCCTAATATAAGAAGAGAGACGAGGATTAAAAGCCTGAAAGCATTCTGGAATATGTCTCTCGCAAGAACAACATACTTCATCT
>Ga0190367_1000750_pt1 | contig 21354 bp, 25 predicted proteins | sample 4872181011_MG_FD_171838 | JGI IMG/M metagenome (GOLD analysis project Ga0190367, IMG submission 171838) | Hydrothermal vent microbial mat bacterial communities from Southern Trench, Guaymas Basin, Mexico - 4872-18-10-11_MG | ecosystem: Environmental > Aquatic > Marine > Hydrothermal vents >...
GCTTCAAATCTATCTAGCGGATAAGTTTTAGTTAGTTCTTTAACATACTTTTCTAATAGCCAACCATGTAATCTTTTAAAAAATTCTCCCTCTTCAAGCAATTTTAAAAGATGCCTTCGGATTTTAAAGGCATTATTATAACCATAAACCAAGAGATCTATATCAGAGTATCTTAAATTATGCATTTTCAGAAGAATAGACCCCGTTATACCTATGTTATCTATAGGTACACCAGTTTTTTCGGATAATGATAATATAATTTCTCTAGCGGTCATCTCCAGCTTATCCTTCGGTTCTCTAATAATTTCTTTGGTCCTCTCCTCAGGAAGATAATGAACTTTAACTTGATTTGTAGGTATCTCTATTAGAGTTATACCTAAATAATCGTCATATACCAGGAAATCATCTATTTTATATTCCTTAATTATTTTACTAAGATATTTCGCTCCGTAGTGTTTAAGAATTCTATGATACCATATGCCGTCTTTAAACCAGATAGAAGAGCCTTTTTCTTTAGATGGAATATATTTAAGATAAGAGATAACACGATCCCTAGGATGAGATGAACTTATAACAATATATATCTCGCCATTGAAAGCTTCTATAATATCTCTATCCATAGCGAGTCTCTTTAAACCTCCTAAATGATTGTAATGCATCTTATCACTCTAAGCTTACTATATTTTAATTTTTAATTTAAAACAAAATAACTCAACATTTCCACTTCCTACGATTATCTAATAACAATAATTCTAAGACAAAAATAAAATGACAATCCTGAAAAAATAATTTACAGCCTAGATCATTAAACCAATACTTTAATCCTCTATAATGATATAATACTAAATTTTAATTACTTTCAGATTTAAATCATTATTACGTAATATACATCTTCATAGTGCTTTAATTCAATATTATAGATTTATACTGTAGAGATTTTATTAACAAAAACCCACAGTATTTTCTTTATAAAAATCTATTTCAATCTTTCCTAGATCTAAATATGATATTTAAATACAATCTTATGATAAATCGTAATAAACTAGTAACCTATATAGTGTCTCATGTGATACTGAATTTCAAAATTTATCCTAAAATTCTATAAATATTTTAATACTCTAAATAATCGACTTATCTCTTTTCGCTTAATTTAAACTACATCAGAAATGAATTACGTCTGATAGAGTAGTAAGTAGCTGGATTTAAAACTTTCAATATAGCGTAGTTATTCTTAATTAATTAAATTAACTATTTTTAATTGAATGAGGGGAACTGTAATATGCCCGCAATAAAAACTGGTGTAAGTTTAGACCCTGAGGTTCTAGATAAATTAAATAGATACATGAGAATAGCAGGCTATAGAAATAGATCTAGAGTGATCAACCAAGCATTAAATCTCTATATAGTTGAAAAGGAGGCTCTTCTTCAGGAAGGTAAAGGTGTAGGCGTATTAACTTTACTCTATGATCATACTGTAAGTGATATTGAACACAATATAACGCATATACAGCATGATTACCTTGATATTATAGTATCATCTATACACGTACATCTAGACAATATAAACTGCCTAGAAGTGATCGTAGTAAGAGGAGATATTAAGAAGATCAGGAAGCTTGCAGAGAGATTAGAAAATTTAAAGGGAATGAAGGTATTAAGACATGTTTTATCTAGAATATGTGAAAAATAGGAGAGGATATTTAGTACGAGAGAAAGGATCTTTAGCCTAATATTTCATTTAAGTATCCAAACGGTACGTTAGCACTTAAAAGGGTCTCCATGGAGGTTTACAAGTGAAATCTTAAGGATAATAGGTCCAAATAGAGCTGGAAAATCTATATTTTATTATTGGTTCTCGATGAACTACTATTTCTTTACCGAGATATTAGTTTTAAAATATTAATGCTTATGATATGGAGTATTTAAAAATATTTCTATATGTTTTAGTCTTAAATTAACTACATAACTGCTTAAATTAAATATGTAATTGAAAAACATCTTAAATCAAAGTATCTAACTTTGACAAGGCCACCATACATGTCCATGGCAATGTCCAACAGACTCACCCCAGGCGATATATGGTACATTCTGCCTAGGAAGTAATATTGTAATATTATACTTAACTCCATTTATCGTACCAGTCCATGTTAAACGATCATTATATTCATTAAAGTGATCCTCTATAAAGTCGAGCCCTAACGGTCTTAGAAGCCATAAATATGTAGCTGTACATCTACCATTATATTTTGACACGGCTCCATTAACTATAAAATATATTAAAACAGAGGATGAGCTACTCTGGCATCTAATATTTAAATCCTCGATACTTGTAGAAGCCTCCTTAAACTTAGATATATTCTTAGTTATAAGACTATAGTATTTATTCCAGTTGTCAAGTATACTGTTAAAAGATTCTTTGCTATAATATATTATCATTGTACATACAATCCGATTATCTTTAATCTTAGTCTCAATAACCCTCTTAAACTCGTGGATCATCAATTCCGATTTAGTAGTCTTAATCTCAACCTGATTCTCTATACCAGGTTTTATATATACATTACTATAATATATCTGTGCTAATAATCCGACAGCAAGGACTAATATTATTACCACTATATATCCGTAGAACCGTTTATCGACTCTAACCATTATTACTTCTAGTAAATAAAAATATCATTTATTTATAAAAAGTGATATGATTACTTTCTTATACCTGTAATATCCTCCACATTCTTAATTAGTTTAGGTACTTCCTCTTTTAAAAGCCTATCTATAAATATATAGCATGTAGCTGGAGGCCCTCCTCCCTGAATCAACCCTACTAAATGTATGCCAGCTACCCAATTCTGAAGAAACCTAGCTATTTTTAACCTATCCTCAGCCGTATATTCCGAGCCTGCTCTTAAAACTGCTTTCAACTTATCACCAAACTTCAAATTATCAAGATCCTTTCCAGAAGGCATATTCACCACGATTCCTCCTCCAATATCACCAGCTAATGATATCAGTTCTTTCATGTGGTTTACCGCCTCGAGCTTCGCTACATTGGCTAACATAATATCAGGTATATATTCTCCAGACTCATGAGCCCATCCCTTTATAGCGGCAGCTACTCCAGTCGCATAAGACGCCTCTGCATGGTACTTCATCTCAGTAAGCTTTTCTCTTATTACCCGCGACTCTAGAACACCGTTAGCTTTAGCCATCAACGCGGTTGCTCCGATAATTACCTCCCCAAATGCTGCTTTACATCCGGCACCTCCGCCTCTATGATGCGCTATGAAATATTTTACAAGGTTTCCAGTATATTTAACCTCGCCGGACATGAATACTCTTTCCTTAGGTATGAATACATTATCAAATAGGATAATATTGGTGATCCTATGTCCATATATGCTGGGAACATCAAGTTTAACTCCTAGCTCATTAGCCACTTTATATAATACATCCATATTATTCCATGAAGATATATAATATATCCCGTCTGTATGCGATGGAATTGAAAATGCTACTGCATACTCTTCCTCCCCCTCTTTTAAGGCTCTTGTTGGAATCACCACAAGCTCGTCAGACATCATAGCACCACTAATATGCATTTTAACACCGCTAACAACAATACCGTCTCTTCTCTCCTCAACTATATGTACATAGGTATCCTTCTCATCCTGCTCACTAGGTCCTTTAGACCGATCCCCTTTTACATCAGTTATTGCACCAGCTATAACAAGATCATTATGCTGAACCATTTTTAGATACGACTTTAGTCTTTCATGATAATTAGTATTAAATTCCCTATCAATTTCAAATGTAGTTGCATATAATGCATTTATTGCATCGTGTCCAGCACACCTATAGTTACAATCCCCTATGAATCTGTTCACGATTCTCATAGCTTCTATTCTTAGAAGAAGATCTTCTTTACTACTTTCAATATGAAGAAATCTATTAATTTTCTCATTATCTAACCCGATTGCAGTTAAAATACCCTCATACTCCTTTTTTAGAGCCAGATCAAAGGTAGCCCCAATCGAATTTAATACAGATCTTGTAATGGGATGCTTGAATGGATCGTCGACTCTCTCGCCAGCTATATAAATCTCTCTAGGATGAGACTCTATTCCCCTAAAATATTCCTCTTTAGTCCTGAGACCCATATGATATCACCAAAAATTATATTAATATTTATGCAATGTATTTAACCTTATTTAAAGACTTATTATCTGGCTTAACAGGCATTTGTCATAAAAACTTCCTAACAATGCTATTAACCATATAATAGGAATACTTTCTATAATAGGGAATATATATAAGGAAACTCTCAAAAATAAAAAAAGTCTTCATAATACCCGATCTTTAACAGAAATACTTACAAATATTTTGTTTTTCTTATCTAAATAAGATATATATGTCATATCTATATTATTTTAGCATGTTTTCAGGATATTTATATTATGAGAAACTATCTCTTCAAAGTCAAGTTAAAGAATTAACTAGAAGGATCATCGATCTTAAAGAATTTAAAATGATCTTAATAGGACTCATCTACAGTTAATTGATAGATATAATTTACTTAAGAACGATTATACAAATCTACAAGATTTTTATAATTAAATTGCTTTATATATTATTCTCTATTGATGAAAAAGAAGTATTTAGATTTAATTAGATATGCTAGTATGATGAAACGTGAATGTGGTGATTTCATAGCTAGCGAGTATAGTGGTGAAAAAGTCGTCTTGGATTATGATTTAATAGATTCTATACGTAGGATCTCATCCTTATTATCTAACCCGATTAGGGTGGCCATATTATCATTACTATTACAGACTAAGTTACCAGTATGTTTAATGTCATCGATACTTAATAAGGACCAGACCCTAATCTCACATCACTTAAGTATTTTAAGGAAATCAGGTATTATATCCAGTACAAGGATCGGTAAATTTGAATTATATTACGTAAGAGACGAAATAAGAAAGTATATTAAAAAGGTATTTAATAACATAATAAATTTAGATAAAAATATAGCTCTATAACCCGCTTTAAACACCCTATTTAATATACGATGATACATGAGATATTTAGATTGTTTTTACCTTAATATTTCTGGCCTTAAACAAACCTACATAATTTAATTATATAATTAAAAACATTTCAATCGAATTAGCTATTTTGACGGAGCCACTATATATGTCCATGGCTCGACGGATTCGCCCCAAGCAATATATGGCATGTTCTGCCTAGGAAGCAATATTGTGACATCGTACTTGACTCTATTCAAGAACATGCGCCACTATTCGTTAGGGGGAAGCAAAGGTTGCTACTATAACGTGATAGGACTGCCAATCAACACATTATTCAGGATGATGAAGAAACTCGATATAAATTTAAGCAAATCCTTAGAATAACTTACTTTTAAATGTAAATCTCTATGAGTTGTAGTTATCAATATATAAATTTTTAAAAAAATAAATACTGTACCCTCCTCTGTCTTAGAGTTTATATTGCATATATAAAGTAAAATTCTATAAAAATACATGAAAAAATTTTCATATATTATCGGTGAGAATATGTCTTCTGATATCAAACCGACTGCTACTCTTGATGTAAGAGGTGAAATCTGCCCCTATCCTGATGTAAAAACGAAGAAGAAGTTAAAAAGTATGAAACCTGGTGAGATTCTAGAGGTCATAGTCGATTATCCACTTTCTGTAGAGCGGATACCAAGGACTGTAGAGAAAATGGGACATGAACTTCTCAAAATCGTCAAAGTTGGTGAGAGTGAGTGGAAATTATATATTAAAGTAAAGGGTTGATGCTATGATAGCCCCTGTTCACATATTATCAGGCTTTATAGTAGGTCTCCTTTTCGGTTTTGTATTGCAGAGAGGACGTTTCTGTATGAATTCAGCATTTAGAGACATATTAGTTCTTAAAGATTATACACTTTTAAAGGCCGTCGTTATAGCGCTGATCGTGGAGATGATCGGCTTTCATGCAATGGCTACTATAGGTATAATTCATTTAAATCCTAAACCCTTATTCTGGGGAGCAAATATCATTGGCGGTTTTCTGTTCGGGGTTGGAATGGTTTTAGCCGGAGGATGTGCAAGCGGAACTTCCTACAGGGTAGGAGAGGGAATGGTGGGTTCGATGGTAGCGCTACTAGGGTATGGTGCTTTTGCTATAGTAACTTCATCAGGACTCTTTAAACCATTTAAAGATTTTCTGCAGAAGAGTACATTAGTTAAAATTCCCACAGATATAAATATGTATGCAGAATCTGCAAGGACTAATCCGACCTTAGCTACAATAACTAATGTGAACCCATGGATATGGGTCGGGATAATAACGATTATCGCAATAGTTGTTTTAGCTTGGAAAGGTAGAGGATCTGAAGAGGTTGAAAAGCCTAAATCACTATATGAGAGAATATTTAAGCAGGGATGGGGTTGGCTATCGACTGGAATAGCTGTGGGAATAGTAGGTATAATAGCTTTTCCAGCTTCAGCAGCAGCAGGTAGAAACTATCCTCTAGGCATTACTGGAGGTTGGGCTAGACTATTTAAATACTTTATAACCGGAGACCCTAATCTAATCTCTTGGGAGGTTTTAGAGGTAGTAGGTTTAGTTGTAGGCGCTTTCATAGCTGCTTATATAGCTGGTGAAGCTAAACTTAGGGCGCCAGATGCAAAAAGACTTATACAGCAATTTATAGGCGGTGCTCTAATGGGTGTCGGTGCAGTAACAAACTTTGGATGTAATATAGGACACGTATTAAGTGGTGTTCCACAACTCGCATTAAGCAGTTTGCTAGGCGGATTCTTTATAGTATTAGGATGTTGGTTTGCAGCATATTTAATGTTTATGAGGTGACCGGATGAGCAGTCTAGGTATTCTTTTTTATAATGGCCCTATACAGTATGAGACGCCAGAGACCGTAATCGAGATAGCTAGGACCGCTTTGGATAAGGGATATAAAGTCAGAATATTTTGCTTTATGGATGGAGTTTATTCACTTATGAAGGGCCATGAAAGAGTTCCTAAAGAAATGATAAATACGGAAGACGCTTTTAAAGAGCTCATTTCAAGGGGTGCAGAAGTAATAATCTGTACTTTAACAGCTGATCAAAGAGGTGTAAAAGATGTTGTCGAGGGCGTGATTAAGGGAGGCACACCAGATCTAGCTGAGATCATAGATGAAGTGGATAGATTCATAGTTATCACGTGAGGGGATGAAACATGAGAAAGGTAGCAGTCATAATTAGAACACCTCCGCACGGTAAATACCTGTCTTCTGAAGGGCTAAGAATAGCAACTGCATTAACTTTATATGATTTAGATTTATATGTAATCGGTGTTGAAGATGGGGTATATAACTTCTTAAAGGACGCCGATAAGTCTACATATGAAGAACATTTAGAATATCTCTCTGAATCTGAAGTTAATATCTTACTTGATGAAGACAGTATAAAGGAGAGAGGTCTTAGAAAGTCTGATATTATCGAGAAAGCTGCTATAACCCCTCACGAGGAAATTGTAGATATAATCTCCCAATGTTTCACTACACTTATATTTTAAATGGAGGTGTAGTATTATGACCTCTTCATGCCTATATTTGATATCGAGTAAGAATGAGTATGGAGTAAAAGTAGCGTTAGAAAGCGATGTAAATGACAAGGCCATATGTCTTATACAGGATGCAGTATATCTTGCATGTAAAGGACCAGCTTCAAAATATATTGATGATGCTATTAAAAGGAATATTCAAATATATGTCATTGAAAAAGACATTGTTAGAAGAGGATTAGAAAAGCTTATAAACCCGTCTATAAAGATAATAAATTATTCAGAGCTTATCGACTTGATATTCAAATACGAAAGAGTCTTAAACCTATAACTTTTTATATATTCATAAAATACTTTCTTCCCCCAACTTACATTTTTAGGGAAATAATATCTTTATAAATATATTGCTTCCTAACATAAGGAGATTTAAAAAGTATATATTTGCATAATGCTCAGCTTACTCTTTCTATATTATTTTCTTTATTATGCTAGATCAGTAAGCTAATTCTTTATACTTACCCCTCTTATATTTTTAAAGACTTATCGTTGATTGATAAGCTATGAAAATTTTGCTGATACCTAACTTTTCTATAAAAGATTTTACTTTATTAATATCATTTTTACTCGGATTACAATATTTTATACACCATTCTCTATCCCTAGGATCAGTGATAGGTGGACCTAATATAGGGTTTAGTATTATATAGAAATTATCATATTTCAACACATTGAAAGCCTCATTAAAGTACCTCTCCCATCCTGAAAAACCTTTTATAACTGGTATTCTTAGTTCTAAGGGTATATTATATTCTGATATTATTTCTAAACTATCCAGGAATGACGCCCAAAATTTATTCCACGATGAAACTCCATAAAGCTTCTCAGGTGGAGCTTTTAAATCTGTTGCAATATGGTCAATCAATTCTTTATTTAGGATATTCTTAAGCGGTTTTGTTAATGTAAGGTTACTATTTAAGCTTATCCTGATATTTAGGTTTTTAACATCTTTAAACAAATCTATTAACTCCCTCCACTGTAATAAAGGCTCTCCCCCCGTGACATGAAGATAGTCTATATATTTCTTTGATAAAACCAACTCCATTAGAAAAGCGTCCTTATCCAGATCCTTACAATCCAGTCCATCCGCTATCCTCCAGTTGTGGCAGAATGGGCATCTTAAGTTGCATCCACATAACCATAATGTGAATGTCACAGCACCCTTGACATCTATCATACTAATATTTTTCCACCCACTAATCTTCATTCCTACCACGCTGAAAAGCCTTTATAATGTCTTCTACTCGTGAACTCTCTTCTCCTAAAGGGGTTCCAGTTCCTTAAGGGACGGTAATATCCTATTATTCTACTCCATGTCTCAACTTTATCACTTCCACAGTAGGGGCATTTAGAGTAGAGACCTGTAAAACTCTTACCACAAAATTTACACACTGTTATTGCAGGGGTATAACTCCAATATACCAAGTCTGTTTTAATCAGCTTCTTAGTTAAGTTAGCTAATGCCTCAGGATCTGGTTCCTCCCCTAAGAATATATGCATCATAACCCCTCCTGTAAAGCTCTTCTGAACCTTTTCCTCTATCCAAATTCTATCAGGGAGTTCGAGCGACCCATAATATGGTGCTATACTCGAAGAGTATATTGGATTATCAGGTTCACTAAGATATTCACTCAACTCTGGAAACTCATTTAAATCTTTTATAGCTAATTTTGCAGCTGCACTCTCGCCGGGAACTTCTTCGACATTCCATGGAACACCATAATTTATCATCCATTCTCTAGCCTTTTTGACGGCGTAGTCAACCATTTTCCTCATAAGATCAGTCGCATATCTCCAATCTCTTGAGGATCCTTCAAACCATAGTTTTGGATAATTAAGGTATATTGCAGCAGCCTCCGGAAGACCCAAGATACCTATAGTGTTAAAATGACTACTGGGAAACTCTGGTAGATACTCTCTAAATAAGCTGTATATCTCTTTATATTGATTCATCAACTTTATATATCTACGGCGGAACCAATTCTCACTCAATCTTATCAAGTCAAGTACATTATCATATAAACCCCAAAAATCATTATCATCTCTTGATTTTAAGGCTAGCCTAGGTAGATTAATTGTTGTAACATTTATAGATCCTGTCACATCTGGTATAGCCCATAACCCTCCAAAACGTTGATTCTCCAGTTTCTTTATATTATCTTCCTTAACTTTATCTATATTAAAATCAGTTAAATAATTAAATTCATTCTTGTCTATATTTATCCTGCAGCACATTGCAAAACTCGCATCTGGATCCACTACTCTAGTATTTAACCAGTAGAAGCTCCCCCTCTTAGCAGCGGTTTTAAATACCACCTCAAATACCTCAGGATCATTCCAGAGCATATCGGCTGTAGCCATTATCGTCGGAATCGGGAATGTGAATGGCTGTCCGATTGCATCCCCCCTATAGAGAATTTTACTCAAAGCTATTATGAAGAGCTTAGCCTCTTTCTCATAGTATCCTAAGGGAGAGACTCTGACACCATTATAAAATGCATAATCACCATCTAACATCTTTTTCGGTGCATCCATAGCGATTGTAAAATTTGTAAATGGTGTCTGCATACCCACTCTACTAGGGTAGTTAAGATTATAAATCAGCCTCTGAATATTCTGTTCAACCTCTTTTATACTTAACATATCATTCTTTATATAAGGACCTGCATACCACTCAACACTTGAGAATGCCTGTGCCCCTGTAAAGTAATGCTGAGCAGTTATAAGATAGTTAGCGATATGATCAACAAATGTATCGAAGTGCTTAGCTGGACGCGAGATTACAGTAGGCGTTTTTAACCCCTTTTCAAGAACCCTGCTCAATGAATGACCACTACAATATGGAATATAAATACTATATGGAAGTTTATGAATATAGATAGCGCCCTTTCTATGGGATGCAATAATTTCTTTAGGAATTTGATTTAGACTGCTAGATAGCGAGGCCTCTAAGATATATGTAAAAAATCCTGTGGGTCCAGGGTACTTATTCGCATTTTCTAGAACATTAATATCATTCCACTCCGCATATTTTTCAAAGAGATTCTCTATACCATTCATACTCTCAAATCCTTAAGCTCGCAAAAGCAGATATCTATATAGGATATTTTATCCTAAATATAAATATTTACTCAGCAGTCAACTGTCATTCAAGCTCGGCCATACGATTATCCGGTAGAATAGGTTAGTGGTTAAGATAGTAGCTGATAGGATTAAAGAGATGAAAAGACGAAAATTAAACATTTTTCAATCCTTTCCTCTAAATCACTCTCAGTCGAGGAGTTACCGCCATTCCGTAACTATAATCTTCAGTGTACTAATTGGATTCATAGCTAAATATCATATTCTTTATAAAAACTAATTACGTTCAAAATATTTTCTGATCTTTTTATCTAGATGCAAATAAGCTATGCATAGTGGAGCTTGAATAGCTGGTATAATCGCTGGTGGTAATGAGGCTAATGCGCCGAATGCCATGACAGCTATAACAGCCGCTACACTCTGGTTTTTTGTAGCTGATAGAAAAGCCACTGCCATATGACTTTCATAATTTAAATTAATTAATTTATCTATATATGTAGATAAACCGAATATCATTAGTATAATAATTGATTGGAGAACTATAATTTCCACTACTATCAAAGGCATTTTGAAAACATACGTTGCTTCTCTCATAATAAGTAGGGTAATTAAAATGAGCATAGACAAGATAGTTGCAAGAGATAAGTAAGGCTTCAAATCAATGTTAACAAATCTAGTTCCCTTCACCTTGACCAGAGGATATCGAGTTGCCTGACCAAGTATCATAGGAATTATCAAAGTATATATTATAGACATTAATATTTTGTTGATAGGTATTGCTACAGATATCATCGTACCATAAAGACCTATATATACTGGTATTAATAACACCGCTCCAACTAGGCTTATAATTGCAAGCGCAGTCGCTACTTCAATGCTACCTTCAGCAATTAGTACATATCCTATTGAAGCACTTGAAGCAGGGACTATATTCGAAACAACAAATCCAATTGATAGCATTTTATTTCTAAAAATAGGTGATAAAGTAATTGCTACTAAAGGAGATACTATAAAAACATATATTGCTCCAGTAATCATCGCACGATGATTTTTAAATTCACGCATAAGATGTTCTGTTTTAAGCTGGATCATAGAAGGATAAATCGTTAATATCGCGAATAGTACTATAAGACTCTTAAGAAGACTCTTATTTTCAATAATTACTTCACTCCATATATTCCCACATAACACTCCTAGTAATAGCACTATAATCGTATAGAGGATAAGATACTTCTTTAAATGATACGACAATCTTACCAATATATTTCCTTGTTTCACATTGACCACTTGGTTAGTAAATTATTGACCAGCTGGTTAATATCATTACATATATCATTATATATAGAATATTAACCGACCGGTTAAGAGATATTAAGGTGAATGTGATTTATTGATATTGGAGTGACTGATAGTAGACATTTAATTGTTAAAGAGAAGATAATTGAATCGGCTATAAAGATCTTTTCAAAATATGGATATTCAAATGCTTCTATACGTATGATTGCCGAAGAGGCAGGCGTTTCTAAAGCCTTGATCTTCTGGTACTTTAATAGTAAAGATGAACTAATCATAGAGATTTGTAAAAGAGCATTACCTATAGATGTATTTGAAACTTGTCTTAGTAAAAGGCTGGATGGATCATCTCTACTTAGATGTTTAGCGAATGAATATCTAAATAAGTATAATAATCAGTTGATGCGTTCAATACTCATTCATACATTGGCGGTGGGAGACATGTATCCAGAGATACATAATAAACTGGATTCATTATGTAATAAAATGTTAAAGGAAGTAGCTAAACAAGTCTTCAAGTCCGATTCAAAAGAGTCTTTTATTAAAATGAGAATGTTCTTCGGTAGCTTGCTATGCTGTGCTCTGCGTCCACCACAAGATATAAGTAAAGACGAGTATGTTAATACGATAATTAAAATATTATATTCAGAACCTTAATTGCAATGGAAAAACCTTGGTAATACTTTATATAGTCACCATATATAGATAATCTTATATAAAAACTCACTCTGCTTATCATAGTATCGGCTGCCTTTAACCGTTACTACTAGAGTTCAGGAATTTTAGATATATATCGCCTCGATTTGGCAATATAGAGTACTTCTTATCATTAGTAATTTAGTATAGCTTGTATGTAAGAAAAAGCCAAACGCTATTAGATATCTTAGATATCTTAGATACTATAATTTATTCTAAGAATTTTTATATCTATAAGAATAAATTATCCTTCTTATAATTGGATGTTATGGTCAGTAAAGTAAGTAAAAATGGTTTAATAACTATTCCCATGGAGATTAGGAGAAGATTCGGTATTGAAGTTGGAGATTTAATTATTTGGAGTATAGATGAAAGGGATAATGCGATTATTCTCTATGTAATTAAAGAACCTTTGAAATATTTAGAAGGGAAGTATGATGATTCTGAGATTGTATATGAAGTAGTGGAGGAAACCGCTAATAGCTTGATACAGGGCGAGGAAAATGCCGGTAATTGAACTAGATATGCTAATAGCCCTTGTTAATAAAGCAGATAAACTTCATGAAATGTCAAAGAAGCTATTTCAAAGGATTTCACCAGTAAGATAACTAATGTTAAAGTAGCTTCATCCGCATACTTAGAATATGAACTAGTACTCAAGTCGAGGGGATATAGCTTAACCGATATTTACAGCGATCTCCAAGCATTCAGATACATTAAGAATCTAGGTGAAGCTCCATTAACAGTAAATATTATTATAAGAGCCATAGAACTAAGGAGAAAGTACAATATTTCATACTTTGACTCGCTACATGCCGCTACAGCATTGGAATATGATAAAGCCATAATATCTACAGACTACATATACAAGGAGATAAAAGAATTGAACTATATCCCTCCAGAGACAATATAGAAGCATTTAAATAAGAACCAAGTATCATTAAACCAGCGGCTACATTATTTCCACCCTTGATATTTATATACTGCTAATAACTCAAATATATATCTGATTTTAAAGCTATATATAGATTAAATTAAAAAATATTTTTATTTTGATATAACTATTTTTTGAAATATATATTAGCTATAAAATATTGACAATCTTTGTCTTGATAACTTTATTATTTGGAACTTGGGTTAACATATACTCTAATGTTCAAGCTATTGAGGAATATAGCAGTATATATGAAGTTAGAGTATTAAACGTTATTAATACATCTATAGTGAATCGTCATTTAAAGTTCTCGATGCTCTCTATTAATAAGACAGTTTCATTCAATGTTTCAACGTGTTTAGCGAGACTTGAGAATCCAAACTTTAATATTAGCTATAGCATTATAGTTAATGATACTAAAGACGAATACTCTTTGATATTTTTGAATGTTCATACTTCAGGTATTGTTAATGATACTTACTTAAATTATACATTCTACATGCTTCTGTATAAGGCTTCAAAAGCAGAATATAACGTCAGTGTAATGACTATAATTTATACAGACCCAGCTAACCAAAGTAGATTCATATTTTATGAGACAACCGCGAATATCCAGCCTGTTGAAGAAAGGTCTATCCAGGTTATGGATATAGTTAATATACTGAATAGAACGACGTTGTCACAACACTATAGAATACTAGCTAAAACATTAAACCATGTAAAACATAAGGAAAAGATCACGAAATGGATATGGACAAAACTCTCACACGAACTAAATAACTTATCAAAAATAGTAAAACACAAACTAAAATCATATAACAAACAGGAAGCATATGGAATAGGAATAATAATAGATGATCCTATTGGATGTGCTATATGTACCGCAGCGTGTATATTAGCTATATATGGAGGATGCTCTCTCGCTTGTATGGTATATCCAGTTATATGTTTTTATTGTATAGATCTATTATATTATGCAGTGGAAGTAGGTTTAGGATGTAGAGCAGCATGTGCTTTAATTGGTTGGTGCCCATAAGGGGACGATTATGAGTAGAGGAAACTTCAAAATGCTTTTTAGAATCTTTATATATACCATTCCAACTATAATCATCTCCTATTTACTCTATTTAAGTGGTTATATTGGCTTTTATACGTTTGTTTATTCAATTATATTATATCCATTTTTTGTTATATTTACACTTTTTATCTGGATGTACAGGAATAGACTTATAGAGAGTAAGGGCTTTAGGATATATAAATATATTTATATTGGTCTAGGTGGATGGATAACATGGCTGATAACATTTTTCGGGGGAGCATTCATATTATGGTGTTATAAGATTGATATTAAAAGCATTGGAACCCCATTATGGCTCTCAGGATTAATATTCTTTGTAATACCATGGATAGTAGGAGGAATACTAGGATACTACTGGGGTAAGAAGAGAGGTTTCAAGCCATATGGAATATAATGAAGAGTAATTAAATTATTGAATATAATTTTTATTTAAATATTAAATGATTATATGTGATGCTAATAGATACTCTTGGTATAATTGCTTATCTAATCTATACAAGCGTTTTTATAGCAATTATATTGTTAGTTAGATATCTTTACTATACTAAGGTTTATGGTATATCGCCTAAAGAATTGAATAAGAGGCTTAGAGAAAAGGGCGTTTCGAGGTTTAGGCTTGCAATAGCTCCTTTAACAGGTAAGTACTATGTTTTATCTGATAAGATAGGCTTAGGATATGAGATTTTGAAGATATTAGTTCTCGCTATATTTATGGCCTCTTATATGGGGATTGTAGCTCCATTAATCGGTTTCTTAGCTGGTAAACAACTTATGTTAGTATGGATGATACCGCAGATATTCCTTTACACATTTCTCATATTCTTTCTAATCGGACTTCCATTCGCATTATATCACTACTACCTCATTAAAAGCGGAAGGGTGGAGGAGATATGAACTTAAAAGATTCGGTGTAAAGCCGAACCCCTTCTCTCCAATATAGATGCTGGATATAATGTCTGAATATGTTTCTAATTCATTTATCCTCATGATTTATAACGTAGTTAACAGTTTCGTGTTTACTTCTCTCCCTTTAAATGCCCCCTAACAAACTTGTCAAAACTGACTCTCTCTTAAATACCTTTGCATATTAGAGAATAAAATACCTAGTGATTCATAAGCTCTCCTAAAACCCTATCTACCTTTAACAGGTCTCAAACACCCTAACTATATTAACCTAGTCAGTACTACGAACAACTAACTTAACATTCGTCACAATCAAAAATATATTAAAATAAAATCCTTACTGTAACCCGCTAACAGGAAAACATAATTAAAAAGCTTAAAAAATCAAATATTTTAATTAAAATATTTGAAATTAAGCCCCGGCCGGGACTTGAACCCGGGACCTGCGGCTTACGAGGCCGCCGCTCTACCACTGAGCTACCGGGGCTGGATATTAGAATATTATTTCTTCTAATATATGTTTCTGATCATATATTTACGTTTTATAGTATTTTTGGAGTAGGTTGTGGAGGCCATATCTCTAATCCATTGTAGCTATAGAATAATATTTTTATTGTGGAGCTAGAGTCCATTTTGATCCATTGTAATAGTATGTATAGACGTATATTCTGATCCACTTCTCAGTTATATATACGTCTTGATTAGATATTTTAGTGAAGCCTATTCCAATATATTTTCTATCTAGGTGTGTTATGAATAGTGATGAGGCGATCGGCTCGTCTAGACTTGATAGGAATATTATTATCTTTATCTCTAGTCCATAGACTATTTGCTATTTGAGTACGTTACTGATAAAGAGGGGATAGTAATATGATCATTAATATCGTGGTAACAGCTAGTTTATTCATATAATCATAAATTTAGGAGGGGTGTTCTTGAAGATTTCCAAAACTTTTAGGAGTTATTTGATATATTTATTTAATTAAGCGTCTATCCTAGGGTGGTTGAGGTGACTGATATTATAGTTGTAACTACACCGATTATACCTGGGTATAGGATTAAGGAGATTAAGGGTATAGTATCTGGATTGGCGCCTAGGACGAGGGGTTTAGGCGGTAAGATTTTAGCTGGCTTCCAGAGTATCGTTGGAGGGGAGATCAGCGTATTTACATCTGAGTTGGAGAAGGCTAGGAGAGAGGCTTTAAATAGGATGATTGATGAGGCTAGGAAATTAGGGGCTAATGCGGTTATAGGGGTTGATATAGAGACTAGTGAGGTTTTCGAGGGAGTTGTAGTCATATCAGCTACTGGTACAGCGGTGGTGGTTGAGAAGGAAGAGTAGCCTCCTGATACTGGAGGCGGGGATATATGGATATTGAGGTGAGGACACACTCTGCACTACATGTCTTGAAAGGCGCTGTCGTCAAGGTCTTGGGTATGGATGCCAAGTGGACCGCATCGACATATGTATCTGGAAACCATGGTAGGCTAACAGTTAAATTCAATAGGAAGCCTAGTGAAGAAGAGGTTAGGAGGATTGAGGAGGAGGCTAATAACAAGATTAGGGAGGATGTAAAGTTTAACTTCTATGAACTGGATAGGAGTGAGGCTGAGGTTCGATGGGGGGATTTGATATATGATCTATTCCCCATTCCAAGGGAGGTTAGAGTCCTTAAAATCGTCGAGATCCCGGGCTGGAATGTAAATGCGTGTAATAAGGCGCATGTCGATTCTACCGGCGAGATCGGGAGGATTAAGATTAGGAAGATTAGGTTTAGGAAGTCTAAGGAGCTATTAGAGATCTCGTTTGATGTACTTGATTAGGACTCCTTAAGGAAGTCCCTCATCATCGACTCAGTCAACCGGGTTCCAGTCATCGTCAATATGAAAAAATTACTTTAGATATTCTAATATTTTAAGCCCAAATCTCTTCATTAAATTTAGGAATGCATTTAAAGGTAGTCCAAGTACATTATAGTAGCATCCCTCAATCCTCTTAACAAATATCGATGCATAACCTTGTATAGAATAGCCTCCGGCCGCATTAATATATTCGCCCTTATCTAGGTACCAGTTTATAATATCGTCATCAAGCTCATCGAAAAATACTCTAGATACAACGTAGTCGAATAGATACTCACCCTTATACCCTATGACCATGCCTGTATATACCTCATGATCCCTCCCTGAGAGCATTTTAAGAAATTTAAACCCCTCACCCCTATCCCTAGGTTTACCTAATGTAACGCCATCTAGATATACTATCGTATCGAATGTAGCTAGATACCCATCAATCTTATATGCATATGCAAGATACTTACCCACACTATTTAATTTTATAGTTGAAATAGGGTCTTCAAAATATGACTCCCTAAAATCTATTTCTAAAGGCTTAAACTTCAATCCTATAGAATTCAATAATGCTATCCTCGCTTTAGACTTAGTACCTACATATAAAGTCTTCATTAATGTAGAAGATTATATCAGACATAATATAAATAAAGTATCTATCTGAATTAGGATATAAAGGGAAAGGTATAATAAAAAATCCAACACTACTATATACATTGTATATTTAATTAACCTAAGTAGATAGGTTATACGTTATTTACCTAATTTACATGAAAGATCTCTATTATGCTGGACACAATCCAAGTTAGAAGAGTATTTAAAAACTTAAAAAATACTGGTAACTAATATCAAAATGAATAATGCTCCGGTGGTCTAGCCCGGTCAAGGATACCGGCCTTTCGAGCCGGTGGTCCCGGGTTCAAATCCCGGCCGGAGCACCTTAATTTTTTATATTGATAGTAAAAAAGGGAGTAGGGGATAGGGGCTTAGATTATTTTCTTCTCCTCGGCAGCCCTAACTGCTTTCTATTATGCTGAATCCGATTTCAATTAGAAATATAATTCAGTAGAAAACTGATAAGACATATTTTTAATAACGATCATGTCATGCTGGAGAACGCTATGGCTTATGTACCTATTCGATATATTTTGAAAGAAAAAATTCATAGAAACCATCAATAGCCAAGAATAATTATTCATTTTATCATATATCATCTTCTTTATATGAGACTCTTATCCATGCTCTACTGATTTCTTTGAAAAATGGTTTTTCAAGCTTTTTTCTAAACTCCTCTGGAGTTAATGCTATAATGTCGAATCCATATTTAGGTGGTAATTTCATCCTTATATATGTAATCCTATCTAAATACTCTATGTCACGGAATTTGCTGCTTACAACGATTATATCCACGTCGCTATCGACGGTATGTTTACCCTCTGCATAACTACCGAAGAGATAAACCTCTCCATCAACTTCTTTCGAGAGTCTCTTAAGGATCTTGATAACCTCTTCACGGATCCTTGAGAGCCTTTGAGACCTCATTGATGATCATCTCCGAGATATTTAATGCCTCCTCAGCAATTAATTTATTAAATTCGATAGATGGTCTCTCAATACCTGCATTAGGATACCTGGTTTGTACATAATAAGCTGATAGTCGTGGTAGGAGAGAAATGTCGATTTCAAGAGCCAGTTCCTCCTTAATAATATTATATAATTTAACTAAATCATGTCCTTTAGGGTATATTCCTTTAATATGTAGGATCAAGGATTTTAAAGCTTTTTCAACTGCTTGATGAGCAGCGAAGCAGGCCCAGTTATAATCACCCATATCAATGCTATTCTTAGCATGTCTTAAATCTGATTTTGCCTCTTCAAACCAATTAATCACCTCATCTCTTACAGGCATCTTCTCTCCTCTACCAAAAATTATCTCTTACTAGGAATTAAATTTCTCTTCACATAGGATTGTTCATTCATGTAGAGAAAATGTATTTTCAGTATCTTCACAGTATATTAAGACTTGTTAAAAATACAATAGGTAAATTAGATATTAGAGTATTCCTCTCGTCAAGTTTTATTTGTAAGAAAAATAGTTTTATGGTTTCAATTCCTCTATGTATTTTAATAATTCATCTTCATCTCTGAATATTTTGTCTGAGTATGTCTGGAAGAATGGGCTTATATCTTTCTGGGTGAATATTGCGTATACATTCTTCATATGTGTATATGCATATATCATCTCACTCAATACTCCTGCAGATAGTTCCTTGACTGGATAGAATACTATTACCATGTCACTCTGGTTTATGAGTCTATAGTCCCTAAATACGGTGTGGTCTATAATATATTGCTTAGCATCTAGAATCTCTTTAACAGGTAGCTCTACATCGAACTCCTCAATATAGATATTTCCATTAGTCTTTCCAGATTCCTCAGCTTTCTCGACTAGGATCATATCCTCAACCATCGATGGATCGAATACGATTACACCATTCTCCCATAGCTTCTCAACAAGTCTATTCTTCCTCTCGATTATATCATCCCTATCCTTAACCATAGTCATTGGATAGCTTAGATATGCCTTAAGCATCCTAGGCTTATTACCCTCAACCTTAGGCTTCTCAACATCATATATAATATGGTATAATACCTTTGGATCAGGCTCTTTAAATGATATGCTTGATGATGAGAAAATGTAGTGTGGTGTATTTAATATATTTGCGACTATGCTTGTCGTGAATATCTCCTCATCCTGCCAGATCAATATCTCCTTTAGATTAAGCTTCCCCCTCCAATGTGAAAGAGACTCATCTGAATATATCCTACGCCAGATATTTGCAACTGAATCTATTAATGTGATATATAGGTTTGAACCTAACTCATTTAGATAGTAGTAGTCGAATGCAGGTAGGATAACTTTATTCCACCTGAAGCTTATGTGTAGGCTGATTATGAGGTCCTTCTCACCCTCCTTAAAATCATTTAAATTATGTATTATCTCCTCGAATACGGTGGCCCTTAGAAACTGTAGCGTAGTAGGGTCTAGATCCAGTATCTTATTATCTGGGATCTTAATCCTAAGGCTTGAAGCCTTCTCAAACATCATCGGGCCGATATCCTTCAACTCAACATACTTCCCATGGTTAATAGCATAATCCTTAACAGCCTCTAGATATCTAGTTCTACCCACGCCAGTTATCCCAGTCCCAATTATAATCATCAATCTACACCCATCCTAAAGAATCTACTCCAATCAATCTTAATAACTATAATCACGAATATAATTGCTAAAATCGTTATTATGATGGATGTATAGATACTCTCCCCACCCAATAAGATATTGATGTATTCATATGAGTAATATCCGGAATATACTACTAGACCAGTCAATACGGTCTTACCAGCGAAACAGGCTGTAAACGTCTTGAACATGTCATACCTCATGACCCCAAGGACAGGATATATAATATCGTCTGGAAGTGGCGTAGCTGCAAATAGAAATATTATGAATGGACCATATTTCCCGACAGCCTTCTTGAAAAATTCTGTATTCTTAATAGATCTTTCGCTGATAATCTTCCTACCACCTAATCCAGCTATATATAATGTAAGCTCACCGAATGTAGCGCCTAAGCCTCCTATGATACTCACTATAAGTGGATTCAGGACGTGGGAGGCGCCTACATAATAGATTAGTATTAGATATGGGACGGGGAATATTATGGATGCCGAACCAAGTAAACTAGCTAGGAAGACACCTAGATATCCATATGACATAATCAGCAGATTTAAATCCACGTTACTCAGCCTCTAACTCACTCATCATCTTACTAATCTCCTTCATAAGCTCCTCTAAACTATATTCCTCTCGAGGCTTCTTCTCAGG
>Ga0190367_1000751_pt1 | contig 21326 bp, 24 predicted proteins | sample 4872181011_MG_FD_171838 | JGI IMG/M metagenome (GOLD analysis project Ga0190367, IMG submission 171838) | Hydrothermal vent microbial mat bacterial communities from Southern Trench, Guaymas Basin, Mexico - 4872-18-10-11_MG | ecosystem: Environmental > Aquatic > Marine > Hydrothermal vents >...
CTTCCAGACATTTCTAACCTTCCCCAGCTTCTCTATCCATTCCCTGTTCCATAGCTTACCAATAAGACTTTTCACGTAAAATCTCTGGATACAAAAAAGCCTTCGGAGATACGGATAAAGATGTGATAGAAGTGTGGTTTCATATGAAAGCTTAACCTTCTTCATCTTCTGTTTCCTTTAAGCCCGCTTGCTATATCTCTTACCTCGTCTGGGTATTACATCAAGGTAAAAAAGAAGAACTCTGTGGTAAAGTTCTGTCGTAAGCTTCAGTTTCTTAAGCTTTCCTTTATTTGGCTCAGAAATCTTAAGAAGAATTGTTTTGTGCAGTTTCATCTTTCTCAGCTATTTTTTTAAACTTCTGAGACCTTGCACTAAAAGGAGTGATGATAGTGATCAAATTTTTACCTTAGACCTTTCAGGAATCTTCCAACTTCAGAAATCCCTTCTTCTTCAAGAATCCTGAGTGTCTGTGTTCCTATTACGGCTATGTCTGCTTTGTTTTTTAAAAAATCCACATCTTTTTTTTCCTTTACACCAAATCCAAGTGCAATTGGAAGATCTGTTGCTTTTCTGCAAAGAGAAAGATATCTGCTAAGTTCCTCTGAAAATTCTGTCTTTGCTCCTGTGACACCTTTTCTTGCAACACAGTATATAAAGCCTTTTGCAAAACTTGAAAGATACTTCATCCTCTGAAAGGATGTTGTAGGAGAAAAAAGAACTATTGGGCAAAGCCCATTTTTTTTCATAAGCTCATAATATTCTTTTCCTTCTTCTGGTGGAAGATCTGCAACGATTGCACCTTTTATCCCTTTTCTTTTCAGATTCTCAATGAACCTTTCTGTTCCGTATTTGAAGATAATGTTAAAGTAGGTCATAACGAGGAAAGGGATAGGAAATGTATGAGAAACTTCACCAGCAAATTCAAGACATTCCTGAACAGTTACTCCATCTTCAATTGCTTTATGATTTGCCTTAAGTATTACAGGACCATCTGCAATCGGTTCTGAAAATGGTATCTGAAGCTCCATAAGATCTACACCAGCATTTACCATCTCTTCTACAAGCCTAAAACACTCCTCAAACGAAGGATATCCAATGACAATGTGGGTCATGATAAGTATCTCTTTTTCCTTAAGTCTTTCTCTTATGTATCTTTCAAGCTCCATACTTCCTTGCCTTCTTTTTTATAAAATCCATCCATCCTGGATCTTTCATTGCATCAGCAACAGTAAATATGTCCTTATCTCCTCTTCCAGACATGTTTATAAGGATTATGTCGTCTTTCCCAAGCTGATCTATCTCTTTGAAAGCCTGTGCAAATGCATGTGCTGATTCAAGTGCAAGGATAAGACCTTCCTTTTTTGCAACGAGTCTGAATGCTTTTATTACCTCCTCATCTGTTGCTGCTTCAAACCTTACCCTTCCCTTTTCCTTCAGATAAGCAAGTATAGGAGATACACCTACATAATCAAGTCCTGCTGCAACACTGTATGTCTCCTTCATCTGTCCATCCTGTGTCTGAAGAAAATACGTCTTATATCCATGAGCAATCCCTACAGATCCATCTTTTGAACAAAGCCTTGATGCATGCCTTCCAGTATCAAGTCCTTTTCCTCCTGCCTCAACCCCTATAAGCTCTACTGGATCATCAAGAAATGCCTGAAATATCCCAAGTGCATTTGACCCTCCACCAACACATGCATAAATCCTTGTAGGAAGCCTTCCTTCTCTTTCAAGTATCTGCTCTTTTGCCTCTTTTCCTATTATTGACTGAAAGTATGCGACCATTTCAGGAAATGGATGTGGACCGCATGCTGTTCCAAGGACATAATGTGTTGTATCCATGTTTGTTATCCAGTCTCTCAATGCCTCATTTATTGCATCTTTAAGTATCCTTGTTCCATCCTTTACAGGAATTACTTCTGCACCAAGCTGTTCCATCCAGAATACATTTGGTCTTTGCCTTTCTATGTCAACTTCTCCCATGTATATCGTGCACTCAAAACCAAATCTTGCTGCCATTGTTGCAACTGCAACACCGTGCTGTCCTGCACCTGTTTCTGCAATGACCCTTTTTTTATTCATCCTTTTTGTAAGAATTCCCTGTCCGATTACATTATTCAGTTTGTGTGCTCCTGTATGATTCAGGTCCTCTCTTTTTATGTATATCTTTGGTCCACCAAAGTATCTCGTAAGATTTTCTGCAAATGTAAGAGGGGTAGGTCTGCATGAGTATTCAGAAAGTATCCTTGTGTATTCTTTCCAGAAAGATGGATCAGACCTTGCCTTTTCAAATTCTTCTGTAAGCTGTTCTAATGTAGAGACGAGGACTTCTGGAACAAATGATCCTCCAAACCTTCCATAATATTTCGTCTTAAGCATAAACTGAAAGCTCCTCTTTTGAAATAATCCCTTCTCTTATTATCTTCAGTCTTCCTTCTGTTATATCTACCACTGTAGAAGGAAGGTCTGATCTGAGATAACCTCCATCAAGTATCACATCAGGTCCTTCATTTAGCTGACTTATGACCTCTTCTACACTTCTGCAAGGATCTTTTCCAGAAAGATTTGCACTTGTCCCTGTTATTGGAACAGATGAAAGCTGTGAAAGCCTTCTTGCAAAAGGATTTCCAGAAAGTCTTATCCCTATCTTTCCTGTTCCTGATGTAAGAAGAGGAGAAAGTGTCTTTTTTGCCTTAAAGACAATTGTAAGTGGTCCTGGCCAGAATCTTTCCATAAGCCTTTCTGCTATTTCAGGTATCTCTTCTACTAAGGAATACAGCATCTCCTTTTTTCCTATAATCAGAAGTATAGGTTTTTTTTCACTCCTTTTCTTTATCTTGAATACCTTCCTTATTGCTTCTTCATTTGTCCCATCTGCTCCAAGACCATAAAAAGATTCTGTAGGGAATACAACGACTTTACCTTCTCTTATTGCATCTGCTGCCTTTTTCAGGTTTTCTTCATTTATCTGAAGAATCATATCTTCTTCTCAGTGATTCCCTATATTGCTCTATCTTTTCTGAAATCTCTGGATATTTTATTGAAAGTATCTCTGCTGCAAGTATTGCTGCATTCCTTGCTCCACCCTTTCCTATAGCAACAGTTGCTACAGGAATTCCTGGTGGCATCTGAACTGTTGAAAGGAGTGAATCAAGACCACAAAGAGGAGATGAATCAAGAGGAACACCTATTACAGGAACAGTTGTATAGCTTGCAATAACTCCAGGAAGATGGGCAGCCCATCCAGCACATGCAATAATCACTTCTATTCCTCTTTCTCTTGCACCTATGGCATATTCTCTCAGGAGATCAGGAGTTCTGTGTGCTGATATCATCCTGAATTCATATTCTATTCCAAATCTTTCAAGAAGCTCAAGACAGCCTGAAACTGCCTCTCTGTCAGAATCACTCCCTATTATCACAGCTACTTTTGGCATCCTTTATCTCCTTTAAGATCTTTTCACATTCAGGACAAAAACTGCTTCCTTTCCTGTCTGTATCTATAAGGCTGTTTGAAAAATGCATGACACAGCCTATGTTAGGACAGTGCTTTAGTCCGTATACATGACCAAGTTCATGAACTGCCTCTTTCAGGACCCTTTCCAGAAAGAGATCCTCATCTGGAGCAAAACCATAAAATTCCTGTCTGAGTCTCCTTATTCCTATTACAGCACGACCTTTTTCTGCCAGACCAAATACAAAATTCAGTTCAGGGACATAAAGATCCCTGTCCACTATTCCAAGATACTTGTTTTTGTCGTCAGAAGGAAGCTCCTTTAAAAAAGCTTCTGCTCTATACTGGTTTCTGAAGAAATTAAATGAGTCAAAAAGAAGTTCTCTTTTTGGAAGAACCTCAACATCTTCTTCAAATACACCTCTTAGCTTCTCTTTTAAAAAAAGAAGGACCTTATTTTCAACCTTTCCAAAAGGAACAAGATAAATCATCTCTTCAGTTCCCCTATGAGCCTGTATATTATCATTCCAGAAAGCCAGGCAATGTCCTCTGCAGAAAGTATCTTTCTGATTCCCATGTCAAAAAGTATTGTTCCATCTGGAGGAAATTCCTCATCCCCTTCCCAGAGAATAAGGACTACGGGAACATATGGAAGTGCCTTTATAAGAACAGAATAGTCTCCTTTGTCAAATTCCTTTGCATCATACAGCTTTTTTGAAAGCTCAACAAGAAGTCCTGGATCTTTTCCAAATGCATCTATCATAGGTTTCTTTGCCCTTTTTACAAATGCATCCATGTAGAATCTTCCATCAGGAAGGTCCTGATATGATATCCACTGCTTTGTTATCTCTACTCCTTTCAGGCATCCTCTCATATAGTGAAGGATAAGGACCTGTTCTTGGATAGGAAGCTCCTTTCCTGTATCTTTTTCGTATATGACAAGCTTTGGCCAGTCTATTTTCACATCCTTATCTAAGAACCTCATCTCCAGACTTATCTTATCTGCAGATCTTCCATGAAACTGAGCACCACACATTCCAGCTATTCTTTTAGGATTTTTTGGAAGAAGTTCTTCTCTTGCAATTTCTGCTGCTTTTTTGTAATCTTCTATCCTCGGCATAGCTTTTTTTTATATCACTTTTGTCCTGAGAATTGAATAAAAAAATAAGGTTGACAAACTTGAATTAACTAATATTATTAGCTTTAATCTGAAAGAAAAGGGCTTTTAAAGGTTCAAAAATAAGGATTTCTTTTTTTAAAAAAAAGAAAGGGTGAGACTATGAAAGTAATAGTAGAGAACAATCAGCTTGAAAAGGCAATAAAGGAGTTAAAGAAGAAGTTAAATCAGGAAGGGTTCTTCTCGGAACTTAAAAGAAGAAGGTTTTATGAAAAGCCAAGTATGCAAAGAAAAAGAAAGCAGGCAAAGGCTGCAAAAAGAAGGAAGAAGAAGGAGAAAAAGAGAAAGCAGCTTCTTGGCTATTAGTTTACATAACTCTTGACAACTTTCCTTCTATTTTTTAGAAAGCCTCCAAAAAGGAAAGAGGTAAAAAGATGCTTCTGTGGAAAAAAGAAGAAGTAAGGGATCTATTTGAAGCAGTATTTTTCTTTTTAGCAGGTTTTTTTCTGGCACTTATAATTGGCTGGTTCATATTCCCCATAGCACTTTATTCAGAACACAGACAGCCTATAGACTTCAGTCACGCAATCCATCTTGAAAATGTAGAAGGAGATACACTTGAGGAAAAATGCCTTTACTGTCATGAATTTTATGAAGATGGGACATTTTCTGGGATTCCAAGAAATGAAAAGTGTCTTGAATGTCATGATCCAGAATCTCCTCTTGGAGAAGATCCTGAAGAGAAAAGATTCCTTGAGGAATATCTTTCAAAAGGAAAGGAGATTCCTTGGTATCACTACTTCAGACAGCCTCCATGTGTCTATTTTCCACACATAGCACATGTAAAGATGGCAAAGCTGTCCTGCAAGACCTGTCATGGAGATCACGGAACAAGTGATCATCTTCCCGTCTATCAAGAAAACAGGATATCTGGATATAGCAGAAACATATGGGGAAAGCACATATCAGGTTATAAAAAGAATACATGGGATCGCATGAAGATGGACGACTGTGCTGAATGTCACAGAAAGATGGGACATGAAGAAAATAATACATGTTTTACATGTCATAAGTGAGGGGTTTTGTCATGAAGCTTACAAGAAGAAACTTTCTCCTTTCTCTTGCAGGAGGTCTTGTAGGAATTAACCTTACACCCCTTCCATGGAAGCTTATGGATGACATATCCATATGGACGCAGAACTGGCCATGGGTCCCTGTTCCTGAAAGAGGAAGATTTTATCATGAAAAAAGTGTATGCACACTCTGTCAAGGAGGATGCGGGATAAAGATAAGGAAAGTTGATGGAGTAAAGGATGATAGAGCAGTAAAGATAGAAGGAAGGGAAGATTTTCCTGTAAACAGAGGTGGAATATGTCCTATTGGAGCAGGAGGACTTCAGCTTCTTTATGATGAAAGTCTTCGTTTTACTTCTCCTATGAAAAGAGCAGGTCTTAGGGGATCTGGAAATTTCCTGAATATATCCTGGGATGAGGCACTGGAGATACTGGCAAAAAGGATCATTGACCTGAGACAGAAAGGATCTCCAGAAAAGATCGTAGCAATAGACGGAAACAGGAAAGGAAGCACTGTTTCACTTCTTATAGAAAGGCTTATGAAGGCTATAGGAAGTCCAAATTACATAAGAGTTCCTGATATGGAAGACACATATTCTGTTGCCTGCATACTTATGTGTGGAAGAGAATATCCTCTTTCTTTTGATCTTGAAAATTCTGATTATATCTTAAGCTTTGGTTGTGGTCTTATTGATGGCTGGCTTTCTCCTGGAAGGGTCATAAGTGCGTGGAGTATGTGGCATGGAGAACTTAAAGAAAAGGTAAAAGTTGTTCAGATAGATTCAAGGGCATCTGATACTGCATCAAAGGCAACAGAATGGATTGCAATAAAGCCAGGAACAGAGACTGCTCTTGCCTTAGGTCTTTGTCATGTAATTGTAAAAGAAGGGATTTATGACAGAGATTTTGTAAAAAGATGGACGTTTGGTTTTGAAGACTGGATAGATGAAAAAGGAAACATACATATGGGATTCAAGAATATGGTGTTAAAAAGGTATGATCCTGAAAAGGTAAGTGAGATTACAGGAGTTCCTGCATCAAGGATTGTATCTGTTGCAAGAGAGTTTGCAAAGGCTCGTGCTCCTGTTGCTATATTTGGAAGAGAAAAAGGAGATCTTCCGGGAAGCACATACGAATACATGGCAATCCTTGCTCTTAACGCACTTGTTGGAAGCATAAATCGTCCTGGAGGAATACTTCTTCAGGATCCTGTTCCACTTAAAAGCCTTCCAGAAGTTCCTCTTGACAGGATTGCAAAAGAAGGACTTAAAAGAAGAAGGATTGACAGAGCAGGTGAAAAAGAAGCTCCTTTTACACATTCTCTTATCTACAGACTTTCAGAAGAGATAAACAGAAGTAAAAGATCACCAGTTGAACTTCTTCTTGTATTTTCAGCAAATCCTTCATATACACTTCCTGATGGTGGAGAATTCAAAAAAGCCTTAAGGAAGATTCCTTTTATTGTAAGCTTTTCTCCATTCAAGGACGAGACAGCACTTATGTCAGATCTCATCCTTCCTGATCATACATATCTTGAAAAGATGGATGAGGTCGTATGGCCAAAAGGAATCCAGTATCCTGCATATCTTCTTTCAAAGCAGGCAGTAAAGCCCGTCTATAATACAAGACACTGTGGAGATGTGATAATAGAGCTTGCAAAAAGGATAGGGCTTTCCAAGGCATTTCCATGGAGGAGCTTTGAAGATGTCGTAAAATACAGAGCAAAAGGACTATATGAGGCAAAAGGAAGGGTAAGCTGGAATGGTGAGCCTCCCTGGAAGATAAAAAGAGTTTCTTCTGATTACAGAAGCTTTGATGAAATGTGGGAAAAGCTAAAAGATGGTGGATTGTGGTATAAGCCATCTGATGTATACGGAAAATACGAGTTTATGACACCTTCAAAAAGATTTGAATTCTTCAGTCAGACTCTTATGAACTATAAAGATAGCCTTAAGGATATGGGGATAAAAGAGGAAGGAGATGTTGCATTTATGCCTCACTTTGAAGAGGAGGATTATCCAGAAGATTATCCATACAGGATGGTCATATATGAGATGATAAATCTTTCATCAAGCTGGATCCCTTCTCCACCATTTGTATATAAGACGATATTTGACAATCAGCTACTAAAGGACGAAAACTTTGCTGACATAAATCCAAAAACAGCAAAAGAGCTTGGAATAAAACAGGGAGACAGGATACTGCTTACATCACCTTCTGGAAAAATAAAACTCAGGGCAAATCTGACACATATAGCAAGACCAGGATGTGTATATGTTGCTCTTGGATTTGGACACACTGGATATGATGAGTTTATAAAAGGAAAAGGAGAAAATCCAAACTGGATTGTATGGGGAAAAAGGGATCCTATAAGTGGATATAAGATCTGGTGGTCTGTTCCTGTAAAGATTTCAAAGGCATAAGGAGTATGCCATGAAGCATGAAAAACCAAAACACAGATATGGAATGGTAATAGATCTTGATAAGTGCACGGGATGTGGTGCATGTGTTGTTGCATGTGCAGCAGAAAACAACATTCCTGTAAGACCAGATGAATCAGACAAGCAGAGGAGCATAAGCTGGATGCAGCTTTTTATGATTACAAATGGAAAGGAGTATCCAGAGACAGAAGTCTGTTATATTCCAAGACCGTGCATGCAATGTGAGAAGGATGGTCATGGAGGAGATCATCCTCCTTGTGTATCAGTATGTGTAGCAACTGCAACAAGGGTTGACATAAATACAGGGATCGTAAGTCAGATTCCGACTCGCTGTATTGGATGCAGATACTGTCAGGCAGTATGTCCATATCATGCAAGATACTTTAACTGGTGGGATGCATATTTTCCAAAAGGAAAGGGTCTTGAAAGATATCTTTCTCCAGAGGTGTCTGTGAGGATGAGAGGAGTTGTTGAAAAGTGCACATTCTGTCATCACAGATACATGAGGGCAAAAAGAAAGGCAGAGGCAGAAGGAAGAAGAGAACTTAGAGAAGATGAATACATTCCTGCATGTGCAGAGGCATGTCCTGCTGGTGCAATCTATTTTGGTGATCTTAACAATCCAGATCACAAGGTATCAAAGCTTATAAAGGACAAAAGGGCATTCAGGCTCCTTGAAAGACTCGGAACAGAACCAAAGGTATATTATCTTTCATCAAAGGAATGGGTAAGAAGAATGGCGGATAATTATCTTCCAGAAGAACTAAAGTTAGTAAAATAATGGAGGAATATTATGGATAGAGAACTTCTTCCAGAAGGTGTAACAAGATGTTCTTTTGGTAAATTCCTTCTCTGGCTTACTCCATGGATTCTTATACTTGCATGGGGAGCAGTCTCTGCAATACTCTGTCTCTGGAAGGCACTGAATCAGACAAATATGAGCAATATATTTGCATTTGCACTCTGGATCGTATTTGACCTTGGTTTTATTGCGCTTGGAGCAGGCGCATTCTTTACAGGATTCCTTACATACATAGTGGGAAAAGAAGAGCTTAAAAGCATAATAAATGCAGCAGTAATTATTGGATTTATCTGTTATTCTTCTGCACTTGGAATACTTGCAGTAGACATAGGACAGCCACTTAGAGGATGGTTCATATTCTGGCATGCAAATGTTCATTCAATGCTTGTAGAAGTTTCATTCTGTATTACATGCTATCTTATCGTCCTTGCAATAGAATTTCTTCCAATCATACTTGAAAACAGAAAGCTTGAGCAGATAAGACCTCTCAGAATTTTTGGAAAAAACCTTCATGATATCATGCCAGTATTTGCTGCAACAGGTGTATTCCTTTCATTTTTCCATCAGGGATCTCTTGGTGGTATGTTTGGTGTGATGTATGCAAGACCATTTGCTGCAAGAGGAGGATTCTACATATGGCCATGGACATTCTTCCTTTTTATACTTTCTGCAATTGCTGCAGGTCCATGTTTTACGATACTTATTACGAAAATAACTGAAAAGATAACAAGGAAAAAGCTCGTTCCAGATAGCACTGTCCAGTTTCTTGCAAGGCTTTCAGGATTTCTTCTTTCTGCTTACATAATCCTTAAAATCCTTGATACAGTCGTATGGGCAAAGACAATAGTTCCAAAAGCTGGACTTCGTTTCTTTGACTTTTACAGAGAAGGTCCATATGGTCTTTGGATGGTTGTTATGGAAATAATTGTATGTGGAATCTTTCCTGCACTGATCCTTATGATTCCAAGACTCAGGAAAGATGGAAGATGGCTTATTGCTGCATGTATTTTGAATTGTGCAGGAATAATATTTAACAGATTCTCATTTATCGTTGTTACACTTGCAATACCTGTAATGCCATTTGACAGGTTCTGGAGCTATGTTCCAACATGGCAGGAATGGGGACTTGCTCTTGGATCAATAGCATACGGTGTCCTTTTATTCTCACTTGCATACAGATATCTTCCAGTATTTCCAAAAGAAAAAGAACTGAATCCTGCATAAAAGGAGTGAAGGATGCTTCCTATCTGTTTTGAATGGGAATGGGACATAGGACACTTCATATTCTTTGGTTTCCTTTATCTTATACTTCTTATAGTAGGATCAGGTCTTTCATGGGCAACTTTTAAGACGATTCTTCAGCTCTTGAAAAAGGAAGAATAGTCCTTTATGAAAAAAAGGATTGCAGTAATTGGAGGAGGATGGGCATCTGAAAGGGAGATATCCCTTAAAAGTGCAAGGGCTGTATTTGATGCCTTGGACAGAGGAAAGTATGATGTAAGCTATTATGAGATTGACAGAGATCTTGATCTTCTTTTCAGAGAAAGAGAAAAAATAGATCTTGCATTTCCCCTTCTTCACGGAAAAAAAGGAGAGGATGGAGCAATACAGGGATTTCTTAAGATCCTTGGAATTCCTTTTGTTGGATCAGACATCCTTGCAAGCTCCCTTGCAATGAATAAGAAGTTTTCAAAGAGGCTTTTTAAAGAAAGTGGAATAGATGTTCCTGATGCAGTATTTCTTGAAAAAGGAAGAGATTTTTCTGTTTCTGAGATCATAAATAAACTTGGAATTCCTGTTGTAGTAAAACCTTTATCTGAAGGATCAAGTTTTGGAGTAAGTATATGCAGGGATGAAAGGGAGATAAAAGAAGGGATTCAGGATGCTTTTAGATTTGATGAAGAAGTCCTCATAGAAGAATACATAGATGGAAAAGAGATAACTGCACCTGTTATAGGAAAAAAAGAATTAGAAGTTCTTCCTCTTGTAGAGATAGTTCCAAAAGAAGGTTTCTTTAGTTTTGAAGCAAAATATAAACCTGGAATGGCAGAAGAGATATGTCCTGCAAGGATATCTCCTGAACAGGAAAAAAAGGCAAAGGATGTTGCAAAAAAGGCTTTCAGGGCTTTAGGATGCAATGTATGGGCAAGGGTTGACATGATACTGAAGGAAGAAAAGGTTTATGTCCTGGAAGTAAATACGATTCCTGGAATGACAGAAACAAGCCTCTTTCCTCTTTCTGCAAAAAAGGCAGGGATGAGCTTCAGTGAGCTTTTAGACAGACTCATATCCCTTTCCTTAGAATAATGGAAAAAGAAAAATTCTTGGGAAGTCTTATAGGATGTGCTGTTGGTGATGCTATTGGAGAGATGGCTTTTCTTTATCCAAAAAAAGAGCTTCTTTGCAGAAAGATAGAAGAAGCAGAAAAGCTTATCTATACAGACGATACAGCAATGGCAATAGCAATTGCAAGGTCTCTTATAAAGGAAGGTGACATACATGAAGAAAAGCTTGGAATGGAGCTTATGGAAGAATTCAAAAAAGAGCCATGGAGGGGATATGCATCAGGTCCTCCTGCTGTATTCAGGATGGTGATCCAGGAAGGAATAAGTTTTTATGAAGCAGCAAAAAGGCTTTATTCAGGAGAGGGATCTTATGGAAATGGTGCTGCAATGAGGATAGCACCAGTTTCTCTTTTTTTTCACAGTCTTCCTTCTGAGAAGTTTTATGAAAAGGCAATGCTTTCTGCAAGACTCACTCATGCACATCCCTTAGGAATAGATGGTGCAGCTGTTCAGGCAAGGGCAATTGCAATTGCTTTTGAGATGGATCCTGAGGAGGAGTTTCCAAAAAAGGACTTTATAGAAGAGCTTATACTCTTTTCAAAGACAGATAAGATAAAAGAAAAGCTCATCCTCGTAAAAGAGCTTATTGAAAAGGATGTTCCTGAAGATGTTTCTGCTTCTTTGCTTGGAAGAAGTGTTGCTGTTCATGAATCTATGCCATTTGCAATATATTCATTTCTGAAGTATCCAAAGTCTTTTAAAAGATGCCTTCTTTGTGCAATACTAAATGGTGGAGACAGAGACACACTCGGAGCAATGGCATGTTCCATATCTGGTGCATATCTTGGAATAGGAAGGATTCCAGAAAAGTGGATGAAAAAACTTGAAAACTTTGAGCTTATAAAAGAGCTTTCAGAAAGGCTTTATGAAGTGCATAATGAGTATTGCAGGATCAGATAGTATATCTGGTGCAGGAATACAGGCTGACATAAAGACTGCATATAGTCTTGGATTTCATGCTGTAACAGTTATTACTGCAATTACTGCACAGAATTCCTTAGAAGTCTCAGACATATTTCCTGTTCCAGCAGATTTTATAAAAAAACAGATGGAAACACTCCTGAAAGACATAAGACCTGATTCAGTAAAGATTGGTATGATTTTTTCAGCTGATGCAATAAGCTGTATAAGAGAAGAAATATTAAAGCACAGGCTTTCTCCAGTTGTCCTTGATCCAATAATAAGGGCATCTGTAGGAAGGATGCTCCTTGAAGAGGATGCACTGGAAAGATTAAAAAAAGATCTTTTTCCTGTTGTGGATGTAATAACACCAAACATAGAAGAAGCAGAGATACTTTGTGGAATAAAGATAAATTCTTTGGAGGATGTGGAAGAGTGTGCAAGAAGGCTTAAAGGTCTTGGTCCAGATGTCGTGATTACAGGATATTACAAGGAAGGATTTATGATAGATGTTGCATATGATGGAAAAAAGATGACATATATTAAAGGAAAAAGGGTAAAGAATGAGAATAATCATGGAAGTGGATGCGTGTTTTCTACAGCACTTTCTGCATTCCTTGCAAAAGGAAAAGGCTTTAAAAAAGCAGCTATGCTGGCACATAAGATCACAAGAAAGGCAATAAAAAGAGGATATCAGCTTGGAAAAGGAAAAGGACCTGTAAGACCATGAAAAAGGTTGAGATTTTTACAGATGGTGCATGCATTGGAAATCCTGGACCAGGAGGATATGCAGCAATCCTGAAATATGAGGATCACATAGAGGAGATCTCAGGATATGAACCATATACAACAAATAACAGGATGGAACTTAGAGCTGCTGTAGAAGCACTTAAAAGGCTGAAAGAGCCATCATATGTTGTCATTACGACTGATTCAAGGTATCTTATAAAAGGAATAACACAGTGGATTGAAAGATGGATAAAAAAAGGATGGAAGACATATGACAAAAAAGAGGTCCTTAACAGGGATCTTTGGGAGTGTCTTTACAGACTGTGTAAGATCCACAAGATTGAATGGAGATGGATAAAAGGTCATGATGGATTTCCTGAAAATGAAAGATGTGACATGCTTGCAAAAAAGGCAATAAAAGAGGCGAGGAAGAAAAGATGAGACCTTCATATGTAGAGCTTTATGAAAAAGGGGAGCTTGAAAAAAGGGTAAAAAAGGCTCTGAAGCTTCTTGAGTCATGCAAGATATGTCCAAGGGAGTGTGGTGTAAATAGACTAAAAGGAGAAAAGGGTTTTTGCAGGACAGGAAGACTTGCAATTGTTTCAAGCTATAATCCACATTTTGGAGAAGAAGCACCACTTGTAGGAAAAAATGGATCTGGAACAATATTTATAAGCTCATGCAATCTTCTCTGCTCTTTTTGTCAGAATTATGAGATAAGTCATCTTATGGAAGGAACTGAAGTCACAGCTGATCAGCTTGCATATATGATGCTTGAGCTTCAAAGGATTGGCTGTCACAATATAAACTTCGTTACACCAACACATGTTGTTCCACAAATCCTTGAAGCACTTCTTATTGCTGTAAAAGAAGGTCTTTCTGTTCCACTTGTATATAACACAGGAGGATATGATAAGGTAGAGACACTTAGGCTTCTTGAAGGGGTATTTGACATATATATGCCAGACTTTAAATTCTGGGATAGCAAGTGGTCAAAGAAATACATGAATGCACCAGATTATAGAGAAAGGGCAATTGCTGCAATAAAGGAGATGCACCGTCAGGTTGGTGATCTCATTATAAATGAAGAGGGAATAGCAGAAAGAGGACTCATTATAAGACATCTTGTTATGCCAAATGGAATAGCAGGGACAGAAAAGATCATGGAATTTATAGCAAAGGAAATCTCTCCAAATACTTATGTAAATGTCATGGATCAGTATAGACCGTGTGGAAGAGCTCCAGAAGATCCTGTTATAAACAGGATGATAACAGCATATGAATACAGAAAGGCAATTGAGGCAGCAAAAAAAGCAGGTCTTAAAAGACTTGATTCAAGAGAAGAAAGGATAATAAGGATTTTTAGGCTTATAAGATAATGGAAAGGACATTTGTTATAGGAGACATACACGGCTGTCTTACTCTTCTAAAAAGACTTATAGACAAGATTCCATGGGATCCTGAAAAGGACAGACTCATATTTGTTGGAGATTATATTGACAGGGGAGAGGATCCAAAAGGAGTCATTGATTTTATCCTTGAACTAAAAAGGATATCAGAAAAGGTTGATTGTATCCTTGGAAATCATGAGGCAATGCTTCTTGATTATCTTAAAGGAAAAAACCGTGAACTATATCTTTTTAATGGAGGGACGGTAACACTTGCAAGTTATAGATTTTCAAGAAAAAATGAAGATGATCCACTTATTCCTGAAGATCATCTTAGATTTTTCAATGAACTTAAACCATACATAGAACTTGAAAACTACTATATCGTTCATGCAGGATTCAGACCAGGGATAAAAATAGAAGATCAATCCTTAGAGGATATGATATGGATAAGATACGAATTTATAGAATCAGATTATGACTTTGGAAAAAAGGTCATATTTGGTCATACTCCAATGCAAGAACCCCTTATCATGCAAAACAAGATAGGAATAGATACAGGTGCAGTTTATGGAAACAAACTGACATGTATCCAGCTTCCAGAAGAGATCTTTTATTTTGAAAATGCGTGAAGCTGTAGGAATAACAACAACTGTTCCTGTAGAGATTATATTTGCTGCAGGTTTAAGACCAATAGATCTAAACAATATTTTTATTACATCAGATGATCCTGTCTCTCTTATAAGATATGCAGAAGAGGAAGGATTTTCTCATAATATCTGTTCTTGGATAAGAGGGATATATGGTGCTTCCATGAAGTTTGGAATAGAAAGGATAATTGCAGTGTATGGTGGAGATTGCAGTAATACGATAGCACTTGCAGAAGTCCTTGAGTATAAAGGAAAAAAAGTCATTCCATTTGAATATCCACATGACAGATCAAAAAAAAGACTTGAGTCTGAGATAAAAAAGCTTATGGATGAATTTTCTGTAAGCTGGGATGAGGTATACAGGATAAAAAAAAGGCTTGATTCAATAAGAAAAAAGCTAAAGGAGATAGATAGACTTACATACAGAGAAAATCTCGTAAGTGGATTTGAGAATCACATCTATCTTGTTCAGTCATCTGATTTTAAAGGAGATCCTGATCTTTTTGAAAAAGAGATAGAAAGTTTTCTGGATGAAGTAAAAAAAAGAGAGCCATTTAAAGAAGATGTTCGCTTAGGCTATATTGGTGTTCCTCCTATATTTTCTGGAATGTATGAATTTATAGAAGAGCTTGGAGCAAGAGTTGTATTTAATGAGGTTCAGAGACAGTTCAGTATGCCTTATGAAAAAGAGGATCTTATAGAACAGTATCTTCTTTATACATATCCTTATGGAATAAATCCAAGAATTGAGGACATAAAGGAAGCTATAAAGGAGAGGAAAATAGATGGGATAATTCATTATACGCAGAATTTTTGCTTCAGACAGATATATGACATAATCATAAAAGAAAGTCTTAAAGTTCCTGTCCTGAGTATTGAAGGAGATAGTCCTGGTCAGATTGACAGCAGGATAAAGCTCAGGATAGAAGCATTTGTTGAAATGTTAAGGAGTAAAAAAGATGTTTGAGGAATTTTTGAAGAAGATAGAAGAGAAAAAGACAGAGGTTGGAATAATAGGGCTTGGTTATGTTGGTCTTCCTCTTGCAAGAGAGTTTTTGAAAAATGGATTTAAGGTAAAAGGGTTTGACATAGATGAAGAAAAGGTAAAGAGGCTAAAAAGGGGTGAAAGTTATATAGGGTATGTAAAAAGTGATTTTATTAAAAGACATCTTAATAAAAGCTTTTCAGTAACATCAGACCTTTCAAAGCTTTCTGAACCTGACATCCTTATCGTATGTGTTCCAACACCTGTTGGAAAACACAATGAACCTGATCTTTCTTTTCTTAAAAATACAGCAGAGACAATTGCAAGATATATGAGGAAAGGTCAGCTTATCATAATTGAAAGCACAACATATCCTGGAACAACAGAAGAAGAAATCCTTCCTATACTTTCAAAGACAAGTCTGAAAGTAGGAGAAGATTTCTTTCTTGGATATTCTCCAGAAAGAGAAGATCCTGGAAATAAGAAGTTTTCTACAGCAGATATACCAAAGATAGTCTCAGGGGTAACAGAAAGGTGTCTTCTTCTTGTAGACAGACTTTACAGGAAAGTCGTTGTAAAGACAGTTCCTGTAAGGAGTCCAAAAATTGCAGAAGCAGCAAAGCTTCTTGAAAACATATACAGGGCAGTAAACATAGCACTTGTAAATGAGCTAAAGATCGTATTTGAAAGGATGGGAATAGACATATGGGAGGTTATAGAAGCAGCAAAGACAAAACCATTTGGCTTTCAACCATTTTATCCAGGTCCAGGTCTTGGAGGACATTGCATCCCAATTGATCCATTTTATCTTACATGGAAGGCAAAGGAATATGGAGTGTATACTCGTTTTATAGAGCTTGCAGGTCAGATAAATACGAGTATGCCATATTATGTCGTTGATAAGACTATAAGGGCACTTAATGAAAGAGGGATACCTGTAAAAGGAGCAAAGATTCTTATAATTGGAGTAGCATATAAACCTGATGTTGATGATGACAGAGAAAGCCCTGCTTATGTAATCATGGATCTTCTTGAAAAGGAAGGTGCTATTGTAGATTATCATGATCCATATATTCCAAAGACTCATCCAGGAAGGAGGTATAAAAAAATAAAAGAGTCTGTGATTCTGAAAGAAGATACTGTCTCAAGCTATGACTGCATCATTATCGTAACGAATCATTCAAATGTTGATTATGAGATGCTCAGAAAAAGTTCAAAGCTTATAATTGATACAAGAAATGCCATGAAGACAAATGGATTAAAAAACGAAAATATCATAAAGGCTTAGCATGGAAGTATATCTTATAACAGGTGTGGCTGGATTTATTGGTTCAAAGGTTGCAGAGCTTCTTTTAAAAGAAGGACACAAAGTAGTTGGCTTAGATAACATGAATGATGCGTATGACATAAGGCTTAAAAGATGGAGGCTAAAGCAGCTTGAAGTCTATCAAAACTTTAGCTTTCATATGATGGATATCTCTGACAGAGAATCCATTGAGAGTTTTTTTAAAAAATCTGAAAAGCCTTCTGCTATAATAAATCTTGCTGCAAGAGCTGGAGTAAGGCAGTCCGTAAAAGATCCATGGGTATATTACGAGACAAATGTAATAGGAACACTGAATCTTCTTGAGATGTGTAAAAGATATGACATAAAAAAATTCATACTTGCATCAACTTCATCCATTTATGGAAAAAGGAATCCTTTGCCTTACAGAGAAGACGCAAACACAGACAGCCCACTTTCTCCATATGCAGCTTCAAAAAAGGCAGCTGAAACACTCTGCTATACATATCATCACCTTTTTGGACTTGATGTCTCTGTCCTTCGCTATTTTACTGTATATGGTCCTGCTGGAAGACCAGATATGAGTATCTTTCGTTTTGTTCAGTGGATAATGGAAGAGAAACCTGTAATCGTATATGGTGATGGATCACAATCAAGAGACTTTACTTACATAGACGACATAGCAAAAGGAACAATAGCAGCCTTAAAACCTCTGGGATATGAAATAATAAATCTTGGTTCAGATGCTCCTGTAGCTCTTATTGACATGATAAGGATGATAGAAAAGATAACAGGAAAAAAAGCTCATCTTAAGTTTCTTCCTTCTCATCCTGCAGATGTCCCTGCTACATGGGCAGATATAAGCAAGGCAAAAAGGATACTGAACTGGAAGCCAAAAACAGGTTTTGAAGAAGGAATAAGGAAGGTTATAAAGTGGTATGAAGAAAACAGAAGCTGGGCAAAACAGATAAAGACAACGGATTAAGAAGGAGGTGAGAAGATGCTTTTAGGTTTATTCTTATTTTGTATTTTTGTGTTCACATCTCAAGCACATGCTATATCTATATCTGAAAACTTTGATTCTTCTGTTAATAACTGGATGTTGAATGGAAGTGCTGAGTGGAATGATGAAAAAGGAGTAGTGATTTTAACTCATGAAAACTTTTATGAAGCAGGAAGTATGTGGTATAAACAGAGTTTTGATCTTTCAAAATATAAAGGTTTTGAAGCTGAGTTTGACTTTTTTGTAGGTGATAAAGATACAGGAGCAGATGGAATAACTTTTGCTGTAATAAATACATCTAATGGGCTTAATGCATTAGGAGGAAGTGGAGGAGATCTGGGATATGAAGGAATTTCAAACAGTTTTGCTATAGAATTTGATACTTATGAGAATTCTTCATTTAACGATCCGTCAAAAGATCATATAGGAATTGACACAAATGGAAGTTTAACTTCTTTAAAAACTTTTGAAATTGGAAATATTGAAGATGGAGAATGGCATCATGCAAAGATTGATTTTAAAATCGGAACTGGAAAGGTCTCTATCTGGTTAGATCAGTCATATATTGGTGAGTATACGATTTCAGGTTTTAGTCCATTTGAGGCATATTTTGGTTTTACTGGAGGGACAGGAGCAGGATACAATCTTCAAAGAATTGATAACTTCAAACTTACTCTAAATCCTGTTCCTATTCCTTCAAGTCTTTTGCTTATTATAAGTGGTCTAATTGGAAGCTTTTATTTAAGGAAAGAGATTTTTTGAGCTGGTGATGAAGTGTTGACCCGGGTAATTATTTTACTCTTCTTTGTATTTATTGAGATTTCTCATGCAAAACAGGTAATTTTATCAGAAGTTCCTGATTATAAATGGTGGTATGGATGTGCTCCTACAGCTGCTGGAATGCTTATTGGTTATTATGATATTCATGGTTATGATGGCTTAAGATATGATAATCTTGTTCCTGGTGGTAAGGCAGAGCTAAGCACTTTTCCAAGTAAAGAAGGAGTGTGGCAGTATAAGGCTCAATATGCCATAGCAAGCCCTGAACATGTAGCTGATTTTTACAGAGAAGGATATGGGGCAAAAGGTGATGATGCTCCTCCACCACATCACGACTTCAACTGCCTTGCTGATTTTATGGGAACAAGTCAGGATTCAGTTAATAATTCTAATGGATCTACAAGATTTTACTTTTATTCAAATGGCTCACCACTTTATGTAGCAGATATATATAGTTATGGTATACGAGACTTTTCAGGTCTTTATGGAATCTGGGAATACATAAACTATTGTGGATATGGAACTCATGATCCAGCAAATGATTATACTATGTTTAATCAATATGTAGACACATATGTTTCTGGTGGATTTAGCTTTGCTGACTTTATGAGTGAAATTGATAGTGGAAGACCTGTTATTATCCATTTAGAGGGACATTCTATGCTGGGATATGGTTATGATACAAATGGTAACATTATATATGTCCATGATACATGGAATGAAGGTGATCATACAATGACATGGGGTGGAACATATGGAGGGATGAAACTTATAGGTGTAACATGTGTGCATCTTACAGGTGGGTCTCCTGTTCCTATTCCTCACTCAATTATGCTTATCAGTTCTGGAGTTTTGCTGATATTTGTGAGAAGGAAGATTTAATGAAATTATTTCTTTTAGGATTAGCTTTTAGCTTTTTATCAATACGGCAAAGTTTTTCTATTCCTCCACCAAAGATAATAAAAGAAACAAATCTAAAGGCAAAGGTTATTGTAATAGGAAAAGTTGAGGAAGTTGTCCCAGAAGAACAATCATATTTTGAGCTGAAGATAATTCATGTAATAAAAGGATATGACATTGTAAAAGAAGGAGAAAGGATAAAGGTGTTTTTCAGCAAAAAAGAGTGTCAGAAAAAAGGGATTGTTGCTCATAAAATGGGTGAGGTGGAGGTTAATGTAAAAGAAGGAGATCTTGTTGTATGTTATTTAGATCCTTTAAAAGATGGTTTTAAACCACACTTACATGGACTTTCTGTTGTTAGGATAACTTCTTATTGAAATGAAGATAATACCTAAGATACCAGAAAAGAGAAGTAGAAGTGAACTTGGTATAGGAACCGCCTGAAGGTCAAAACCTATCACATATCCTGAATCAGAAGATGAATTAGCGGTAGAAATCTCACTTAATGAGCCTGTAGTTTTATTTTGAAAAGGAGGTTTATAAGAAAATAGATAAATACCACAACCTAAATCTTTGATATCTAAGTCAGTATAATATGTATCATTGTATTTCATAAAAAAGCTAAATTCAGGTCCATTTCCAGGTAGGTCTTTCCCAAGGTTTAATGTTGCTCCTTTATTAAACCCTTCAATAACTTTTAAGATATTAAATCCATTGATCTTTTCTACTACAAAAGAAGTGGTTCTAGGTTTATATCCTCCTTTTAAAAGCACAATTCCTTCTGATGGATCTCCACCAAAATCAAATACACCAAATTCCCATCCTGCTTTTAAACCTTTCTTTTTATAGCTTACATCTATATCATCTATAGTAGGCGGATATTTAGGAACAAAATGATTCACAACAGCCGTTTTTCCAAGATTAGGGAATAAAAAGGATATTAACAAAAATAGTAAAAAAATTTTCTTCATATTTTCTTTTTTCCCCTTATTATTATTAATCCTAACAAACCTGAAAATAGTAAAATAAAGCTTTGTGGATTGGGAACAGCAGTCATATCATTTCCTTGAACACATTGATCGTTATAATAAAAGTAATATGAATTAGCTCGATCAGAGTTTTCTTCTATCGTGGGATCAAAGTACTCAGTGCCATTGTAGAAAAAGAATGCAAAATCCATTGAATTACCTATATTCAAACTTTCATCTTTATCAACACCTTCTGTTACTGTAATTTGATATCCTCCATTTACTTTATCTACTTCAACTTTAAACTCACCGCTTGTAGTATTTGAATCCAAAAGAATTAGCCTATTAGAATCTGATGGATCTTTTCCCCAGTCATATACTCCAAAATACCAGCCACTATTTAACCCCTGTCCTAAAAATGAAAGCTGCACTACCTCTTGCGTTCCTCCAGCTGGCAAAAAATGATTTGGAACTGCATAAGATGTTTTGACAACGATAAATAG
>Ga0190367_1000752_pt1 | contig 21308 bp, 26 predicted proteins | sample 4872181011_MG_FD_171838 | JGI IMG/M metagenome (GOLD analysis project Ga0190367, IMG submission 171838) | Hydrothermal vent microbial mat bacterial communities from Southern Trench, Guaymas Basin, Mexico - 4872-18-10-11_MG | ecosystem: Environmental > Aquatic > Marine > Hydrothermal vents >...
CATCATAGGTGTAGGATCTCTATATAGGTAGAGATCCTACACCTATGATGGAAGCTGTTAAGGCGGCTAAGAAAACAGGTAAACCTGTGTTTCTGAAATTAAGCCCTCATCCAGGTATAGACCATGTTGAATGGGCTAAGAAAGCTATTGAAGCAGGTGCTGACGGGATCTCTGCTATAAACTCTTTTGGCCCAGTACTCGCTCTAGACCTAAGCACACCATTGCCAGACTATATGCTTAAAGGACTGCCCGTTATGGGTGGACCTGATGGTACAGGATGGCTTTCGGGATCAGCTCTAAAATACTTGGCCTTAAAAATAGTTTTTGACCTGTACAAGGCTATGCCCAATGTTCCAATATTAGGTGTTGGGGGTATTTCCACTGGGCGTGACGCTATGGAAATGATTATGGTAGGGGCTAATGCTGTTCAAGTATGTACGGCAGCGATACTTTACGGGCTAAACATATTTAGCAAAATAGTTAAACAGCTAAAGGCCCTTATGGAGAAAATGGGTTTCGATAGCGTTAAAGAACTTAGAGGATATACTCACAAAATATGGAAGAAAAGATATATTAGATATGTTTCAACACCTCCAAAATATTATCCTGAAAAATGTACTGGATGTAAGTTATGTGAAATAAGCTGTCCATATGATGCAATAGTTGTTGTTAACGGTAAAGCAGTGTTTTATAAGGACAAATGTTTTGGATGTGGAGTTTGTGTTACAAGATGTAGATTTGGAGCTTTAGAAATGGAATGGTAAAATAAATTATTTTTCTTTTAACCATAGTTCTTTTGAAAAACCTTATTTATATTAAATAATATTTTAAAGTTCTAGGTTTAGCCAATGAATAAACTATTATTGCCTGAAGGAACTAGAGTCTTACTCTTAGGTAATGAAGCTATTGCTAGGGGCGCTTTAGAAGCTGGAATAGGTTTTGCAGCGGCATATCCCGGAACACCTTCAAGTGAAATTATAGGGGAACTTTTAAAGATTGCTTCTAAACTTAACCTACATGTTGAATGGAGCGTTAATGAGAAAGTGGCTTTTGAAGCAGCATATGCGGCAGCAATATGTGGTGTTAGAAGCCTTGTAGCTATGAAACATGTAGGGTTAAACGTTGCCTCAGATCCCTTAATGACCTCAGCTTACATGGGCACTAAAGCAGGGTTTGTAATAGTTTCAGCCGATGACCCTAACATGTACAGTAGTCAAAACGAGCAAGACAATAGATGGTACGGGTTACATGCGTATATACCTGTTTTTGAACCATGTAGTGTTCAAGAAGCCAAAGACCTAACAACAACATTATTTGATTTCTCTGAAAAATTCGAACATCCCGTAATTCTAAGATCTGTTACAAGGTTAAGCCATACCAGCGGAGTTGTAGTTTTAGGTAAACTTATCGAACCTAAAAGTAAAGGTACTTTTATTAAAAACCCTAAACGATGGGTTGCCATACCTGAAAACGCAAGGATTCTAAAGAAAGATCTTGTAAAAAAGTGGGAAAGAATTTCACATTATATTTCGAAGCTTGAATTAAATTCATCGGAAAATGAAAACAAAGAAGTAGCTATAATAGCTTCGGGCATAGGCTATAGTTACACTGTTGAAGCTTTAGAAAATCTCAAGGCTAGAAGCAAGGTAACATTGATTAAGCTATCTTCTTCAGTGCCGTTACCAAAGGAATGGATAATAGATAAGGTTAAAGATTCTAAGAAAGTACTTGTCGTAGAAGAAGGCGATGGAGTGGTAGAGTTCCAAATTAAAAACATTATAGCGGAAGAAGGACTTAAAGTAGAAGTTCACGGTAAAGACTTCTTACCCAAACATGGAGAACTCCGACTAGAAATATTAGTCAGAACTATAGCCAAGGTTTTAAACATAAAAATAGCCGCTTCCCGGCCGAATCTGAAACAGTCATTGAAAATACCAGAAAGGCATCCTACATTATGTCCGGGATGTCCCTATAGACCACTATATTATGCTCTAAAACTAGCTGTAAAGAAAAGTAAAGTTAAAGTAGTTTACAGCGGGGATATTGGGTGTTATACTTTAGGTGTCTATAGTCCATTCCAAGTACATGACACCGTTTTAGACATGGGTTCCAGCATAGGTATGGCTAATGGTTTCGCCCACGTTCTTAAAGAAGAAAAGGTAGTAGCTATTATAGGAGATTCAACATTCTACCACGCTGGAATACCTGCTTTAATAAATGCTATATATAATCAAGCACCAATGCTGGTTATTATTTTAGACAATGAAACAACAGCAATGACAGGTTTTCAACCACATCCAGGAACAGGAGAACCTATGTCAAGTACTTGTTTAAAACCTAAAAAGGTTCTACCAGAAGATATTGTTAAAGGTGTAGGTATAAACCATGTTTATATAGTAGATCCTTATAACGTATACGAGACCTTGCATGTTATTGAGAAGTCATTGAAAATGCTAAATCACATGAAAGAACCCATAGTTATAATTGCTAGGAGACCTTGCATTCTATATAAACCCATTTCTCCAGAAAAGAAGCCAAAGATTGTGGAAAGTAAATGCAATAGTTGCGGAATATGTTACAATAGTTTTTCATGTCCAGCCATAGTTAGACTCCCTACAGGTAAGGCAAAAATAAATGAAAATATGTGCATTGGATGCAATATCTGCGTAGATGTATGTCCACTAAATGCTATAATCGTTTAAAGGTGTTTACATGTGAAAGATAAATTAGATGTACTGTTGGTTGGTGTAGGAGGACAAGGTGTAGTTACTTTAGCTAGGCTTCTAAGCGAAGCAGCATTAAAGTGCGGATTTAACGTAATGTTAGCTGAAACTAGAGGTTTAAGCCAGAGAGGAGGTAGTGTTAAAGTATTTTTAAGAATAGGAAAAGTCTATGCTCCAATATTCGATGTAGCTGACGTAATTATAGGGTTAGAATTAACGGAAACTCTAAGGAATATGTATTATGCAGGCGAAAACACGGTAGTCATTGTGAATAATAGACTTATTCCAGTAAATATGAAGAAAACAGAGTCTAAGAAGCTAATAATTGAAAAAATAATGGAGAAATCGAAGAACTTGGAAATAATCGATGCAGAAGGTGTAGCTATAAATGTGGGGAGTATACGGTCAGAGAACATTGCAATGCTAGGTTATATATCAACACATCATATCTTCAGAAGTATAAGCACATGCATAGATGCTGTATTCTACAGCTCAAAATATGCTAAAATTAGAGAGAATATTGAAGCTTATAAGATAGGGAGGAAATTAAGATAATAGTTTATGAAATTAATTACTTCATTAAAAAATATGCAATTATAGCTCCTTAGCTGATAGGCTAAGTTTTTAATTTTCCATTTAATTCGTCATAGGATAAGTTTTTATATTATGAGTTAACTATTTGCCCATCAGTAGTTTAGATGCTGTTCAAGGGTGATAGGTGAGTTGCTTTATATCGAAAACTAATTTAACAATACTTGCTGAGAAAACAGTAATTCTTAATCTTCCCTTTGAAACGTTCTTCATTGTCTTCATTTTACCATTAATCATTGCAGCTCTTCTTCTAACCATTTCTCTTAAGAAGAGAAAGGAGGGTAAGATATGATCGTAGCTTACATTATCTTAGCATTATACTTAATAGCCATGACTATTATAGGTTTTATAGCATCTAAGCGTATTAAGACTATTAGCGACTTTATTAGCGCTCGTGGTAATTTAGGTTTTTGGATCTTCTCTTTACTCATGGTAGGTTCGTTAGTTAGCGGTATGACAGCTCTGGGAGTTGCGGGTTTAGGGTATTTAACAGGGTATTCTACGTGGTGGGAGCAAATAGCTGTTCCCTTATCTTTAGCTATTTCAGTTCTCATTTTTGGGTTAAAGCTGAATAAATTAGCAAGTGAAGATAATATATTAACTGTTCAAGACTATCTAGCACGCAGGTTTAACGATAGCAATGTTTTAAGATTTGCTTCGGCAATACTTTCAGCTTTTGTTTGTGCTGTTTACCTTGTTGGACAATATATTGCCATAGGTATAATTTTCAAAATAACCTTAGGTTTGGATTATAGGTTTGGGATAATATTGTCTCTCATAATAACGTTAGCCTATGTTGTAATGGGAGGGTTGCTTGCTGTTTCATGGACTTCATTTGTTCAAGGCATAATAGTGTTAATAGGGCTTGCTGTTTCTACAATATTAATGGTTCAAGAAATTGGAGGTTTAAGCGTAGTACATGCTACATTAGAACAGATAGGTGAAGGTTCTTTCACACCATATCTCACTAAACCTTGGGGTCCATGGGATACTTATCTAATATCTCCATTATTTTTAATTACATTATTTGGATTAACAGTGCCTTTAGGTTTAGCTGTAGCTCCGCATATAATAAACAATGTTATGGCCTTAAAGCGTAGTAGGAGAATCTACTGGTTACCTCCAGTACTATTTGTACTTAGCTTCATACTGCTTTCGTCAGCTAAGATTATAGGCATTACAGGTAGAGCTGCAGAGTACTTAGGCCTAATCGAACTCCCCAAACACCCTGTAATACCCGGTTCTAAATTTACTGATGCTGTTTTCCCCGTCCTAGCAGGGAACCTTCTGCCACCATACATCTCTATGTTTTTAGTAATTATTGTTTTAGCAGCAGTTATGTCAACAACAGACAGGTTGCTACTTACTTTCGGGGTTAATGTGAGTTATGATATTCTCCATAATGTATTACATGTTTCCTCAGAAAGAGTGATTAACATTATTAGTAAAATCTCCATAGTTTCTGTAGGTTTAGTCACAGCATACTTAGCTATGTATCCTCCGCAGTTAATGGCATGGCTTATATGGTTGGCTCTGGGGATAATGTTTTCAACATGGTTTCCAGCCTTAACAGCAAGCCTATATTGGAGTAAAGTATCTGAGAAAGCAGTACTATCAAGTATGCTATGCGGCTTCAGCTCAACTCTCATACTAGGATATATTTGTGGCAAACCTCCTCTCGGCCTAGGCGTAACCTTAACCTTACTTAATGCGCCAATATATTTCCCTGTAATAGGGTTTCTTGCATCTACACTATGCCTAATTATCGTAAGTTTATTTGAGAGGAAAGGAGGCCATGAAGTTTTGGTCTAAAGAAGAATCTTTAAATCTAAATGAAATAAAAAACCTGCAGCGCAAATTGTTTAGAAAAACTATTCTAAGAGCAACTAAAACAAGACTCTACCGTGAAAAAACTAAACACCTAAACCTAGCCGATTTTGACCTAAATAATATAGATAAGCTACCTTTTACCTCTAAGGATGACTTAAGAAAACACTATCCATACGGTGCTTTAGCTGTACCTTTAAATAAGGTTGTAAGAGTTCATTCGTCAAGCGGTACCTTAGGTAAACCTGTTCTAACATTCTATACTAAAAGCGACTTAGAAAAATGGTATAATCTATTAGCTAGAAACCTTTGGGCCATAGGTGTTAGACCTGGAGATATATTTCAAAACACTGTAAGCCATGGACTATTTACAGGTATAGGTTATCTTTTTGGAGCAGAGCGTCTAGGATGTACTGTAATACCTTATGGGCCTGCAGGAGCTGAGAAACAGCTTAAAGCAATGGTTGAATTAGGTGTAACAGTTTTTCATGCTGTTCCTTCGTTTGCATTAAAGCTTGCAGATTTAGCTGAAGAATGGAGTTTAAAAAATGGCAGAGATTTGAGGCTTAGCCTTGCAATTATTGGTGCTGAGTTTTGGTCCGAACATTCAAGGAAAAGAATAGAGAACGCTCTCGGAATCGAAGCCTATAATAACTACGGATTAGCTGAAGTCTGTGGGCCTGGAGTTGCGGTTGAAACACCTGAACATAAGGGATTAATGCACGTTTGGGCAGACCACTTTTACATAGAAGTTATTGACCCTAAAACAGGTGAAAATGTTGATGAGGGGGAGGAAGGAGAACTAGTAATGACAACATTGCAAAGAGAAGCTATGCCCTTAATAAGATATAGGACAGGCGATATAGTTAAACTGATAGGCTATGATTGCGGCTTAAGACCAGGCCATCCTTTAATCTCCTGGATTAAGGGTAGAGTAGATGATATGGTTAAAGTTAAAGGTGTAGGATTATATCCTGAAAGCGTGGAAAGAATAGTTATGAAATATCATGAGCTGAGGCCTGACTATCTAATAGTACTAACAGGTTATGATAAAGTAAAAGTGCTCATAGAGACGAAGAAGAATATAACGGAAAAGAGAGTAAATGACATAGTAGAGGAAATTAGGAGAAAGTTAAAAGAAGAAACATTCATTAGAATAAGTGTTGAAGTAGTTGAACAAGGTAAAATAGATAAAATTAGAGGTACAGGTAAGGTAAAAAGGATTCTAGACTTGAGGAAGTTATAATGCAAGGTGTTTCCATGGCGAGAAGAAAATACGGATTACTAACTGAAGAACAATATGAAGTACTTAAACTTAGAATTCAAGGGCTTACACAAAAGAAAATAGCTGAAATACTTAAAACATCGAGGGAAAATGTTGCTGTAGTTGAGAGAAGAGCTAAAAGAAACATAAGGCTAGCTGAAGAAACACTAAAAGCGTACAAAGAACTCTTGGCTATAACTAAAGTTGAAATTAAGGAAGGAACGCACTTAGTTGACGTACCAAGGATAGTCATCAATGCAGCAGATAAAGTAGGTGTGAAATTGAAAGCAAACTTTACCCGAATATATGATGAAATAAGGTTTAAAGCAGGAGAATGTGTAAAAGGCACCCATGTGGTTAAGCCTATAGTAATTCTCATATATAAAAACGGGGATGTTGAAGTTTTAAAATGCTATTAAATTTCTTCAGAGATACACCATCTTTTAAACTTCAAAATCTTAGCTGCACCAGCGCATGTAACACCATAAAGTATGGTTTTTTCCTTGAACAGCATGATTTCATGTAAGGTATCATTAACTATCATACTACCTGTCGCTAACACTATGTCTGCCCATGAAGAAACTTCGACATTTTTTAAATAGCTTTCCACTAAGATCCCGAATTTTATTTTTCCAATATTCTTTTCGCACATATCCGTAACTCTAACCTTAAAGTACTTAGATAATGTTTTTACAAGAGCCGGTTGATACCCTATGATAGCTACTTTAGGTTTACCGTAAATCTGTCTGATATATTCTGCGAGTTTTTCAGCACATATCCACGGACCGCTGTTTTTACAGTGTCTCGTATTTTTAATTAAACCTAAATGCTTCATTACCGCATTTAGTGAGGCTATAAATAATGCTCTTTCCTTATTTGATGCTAAACTTAGACTGATAATATCTCTCAGCCTACCATAGAAGTTCGAAGGTTCATCAGTAAAGGCTTGTCCTACAGCATCTCTAAATACTGCTTCAACAAGGACTTCCTCTCCTCTAACAAGAGCAAACTCTTTATCCGAAAGTTTTCCTATAGCCTCTTCCTTACTTAAAGGCCTGATCTTAATTGCTATGTTTTCTTCTTCTAAACCATGCTTTCTAATTATTTCGCCAAATGTTCTACGTAAAACATTAAACATTACATTAGTACCTCTTCAAGGAAAAACTACCTAGCACCTGTCTCTTTAACTATCCTATCAACTATTTTCTCTAAACTTAAGGCTTCCTTTATAGTATTGAATTTAATGAGAAAAATTTTGTCTCCATATAAAACTCTAAATACATCATATGCTTTACCAGACCCTTTTGGAGAATTAAACCTGTATATGTCCAGTAATTTTATTTCATGTTTCTTAAGCTCTGTTCTTATTTTTTCTACTAATTTAACCATACCTACATCACCTTCAACATCTAATGCCATTATACTGTAAACTGATTTTTAAACATATTTTAAAGTAGCTTCCTTAAGTTTAATGCATAGCATATTTAACCAACTTAAATATAGGTTATAGTTAGATGATAGCTATGAAGGAAATTTATAGGAAATGGTATGAGCAAGTAATTAAGGAGTTAGAAGTAGTGAATGGTATAAGATGGAGAAAGCTGGGAAAAACGCCGAGAGCCATATTAATCTCAGGCATGGGTGGCTCGGGTATTGTTGGAGACTACGTTCAAACATTAGCTAGTAAGAGGGTTGAAGTACCTATTTTCGTAGTTAAAGATTATAAAATACCGATGTGGGTTAGCAGTGATGATCTTACCATAGTAATTAGCTACTCTGGAAATACAAGAGAAACCATAAGATGTTACCGAGAAGCATTAAAGGCTAGAGCACAAGTAGTTGTTATAACTTCTAATGGTCTTCTTAAAGAATACGCCAAGAAGGATAATATACCGTTAATACCAGTAATTCAGGGTCTTGTACCTAGAGCTTCACTACCTTCAATGCTTATTGCATGCTTATATGTTTTAGAGAAATTCGGCCTACCCGTAGTAAGTAGGGATGAAATTCATGAATCCATACATGTTTTAAAGGAAATTCACGAAAATGAATTACTAAGTATAGCTGATAAAATCATTGGTAAAATCCCTGTAATTATAACGGTGACAGACTATTCTCCACTTGCCTGGAGGTTTAAAAATGAGCTTAATGAGAATTCAAAAATGCCGGCTAAAGTTGAAATTATACCGGAATGGGCACATAACGATATTGTAGGATGGGAAGCACCATATAGTATAGAAAAATATATTGTACTAATGCTGAAACCTAGGATATCTACTGACGAATTATCTTTGCAAATGCTGAACTATGCTAAAAAATACTTTGAAAAACAAGGTTTAAACGTTATTGGAATAGAGATTGCTGGCAAATCGCTACTAGCCCAACTACTATATGGTAGTTTAATTGCGGGACTAATTTCAGTAATTGTCGCTGAAAAAAGAGGTATAAGTCCTATAACAACGGAAAGCATTAACGAATATAAGAACTACATTGTAAAATATTTTACCATATGATTTTTTATTGTTAATTAAGTTAAAAAATTGTTTTACTTGATATATTTCCTTAATTCCTCAACAACTCTCATGAATTTCTTTACTCTGCTAACGTCTACAGGGTTTTGGGTTATACCATTTACTTTAAAATAAGTTCCTACAATAGCTCCGTCAGCATATTTTAAAAGCATCTTAACATTGCTTAAGTTTACACCACTACCTAAGATTACTGGCCTTTCCGGAACCGCTTTTTTAACTTCAACAACGTCTTCTACTTTAGGTGGCACGCCTGTCATGGTACCTGATACTATAAGCGCATCTGCCATATAGAAATCACACCATATTGCATGAGTTCTTAAGTTTATTCCTGGAAACATTACCGCATGTTTCTTACATACATCAGCAAAAATTCTAATATCCTCAGCATAAAGCATTTTCCTTACTCTTAAAAGTTCAGCTGCACATCCGTGATCAAATTCTCCAGTATCCCAAACTAGAGCCCCCGTCAAAAGACATACTCTTATGAACTTAGCTCCAGCAGCTTTAGCAATGGCTAAAGTAACTCTACCACCATTGTGAATAACATTAATACCTACAGGTACATTTGAAAACTTAACCACCTCTCTAGCAGCTACTGCTTGAACAGCAATTTCCTCTGGAGGAACATCTTTACCTACATAGTACGGTAAATCCCACATATTCTCGACAATAAGACCGTCAACACCACCTTCAATAAGTGCTGAAGCCTCCTTTAAAGCAAAATCAATAACGTCGTCTATTGGCTCACCTTCATATGCTGGTGCCCCTGGAAGAGGAAGTAAATGAACCATACCTATTATGGGCTTACTAACACCGAAAAGTTCTTCTAAAGAACTTAATCTCTTGCTATAGAATCTATTAGCCCATTTAACCTTAAACTTAGACATGCTGTTCACCTATGAATACTAAGAAGTCATGGGGAATATAAATATCGAACAATAAAGCAACTACATAAGGTTAAAATCAACTTAGAATTATGGCTCAATATGAGCTAGCAGCTTATAAATAAAATATGCCATACACGCTGTTATTGGCACCTACACCATACAATATTGTGCTCATGCGTATAAAGGTATAACTCTATATACTAGTTATACCTTTATACTATATGGTGTATACACTTGAGGAATGTTATTGTTGTTAAAAATGTTGATAAGAATTTATATAGGAGATTGAAAAGTACTGCCTCTCTTAAAGGCTATACTATTGGTGAAGCGTTAAATGAAGCTATTAAACTATGGTTAATGTTAAATGAGGCAATAAGTAGAGATTACTTAGACTATTTAACGTGTAGAGAAAGAAGCGAAGAAAAGCTTAAAGAGATCAATGAAAAATATTGTAAGAAATGTAAAGGAAAGTACGTAGTTGTTTGCGATGGTATTTTCATTGGGATATTTGATAATGAGAAAGAAGCATTAAATAGTGCATGCAAATCTAAGGCAAGAGAATGTATCGTAGCTAAGTTGGGCGAACCCATTAAAGAAGAAAAAGTGGAATTTGGCATGGGTGTTCTCTAATTGAAGTTCAAGTACAATGAAAATGTTAAGCCTCCAATACCTAAGATGAAGGTTAAAATATGGACTCCCAAAATAAAGGACTACGAATTAGAATTAGTGGTAGATACAGGTTTTAGTGGTGGCATACTTATACCTTATCGCCTATATGATGAATTAAAGTTAGCCTTAGTTGAAGTGCCAAGTAGGTACTTTGGAATCTTACCTGTAGGAATACCTATAATGCTACATACGGCTCTAACGGAGGCAAGCATAGAAAAGCTTAAATTCAAAGTACACGTTCATTCACATCCATTAATAAATAAGAAGCTAGCTGGAAGAGAATTACTAAACCAATTGAAAATACTACTTAACGGGCCGAAAAGAGAGCTAGAAATTCTATAAGGTTTCAGCTAAACTCTCATAACCATATGCTCTTAAGAACTTCTTTAATTCATAAAGTCTAGGCAGATATCTTGCACCATGTCCTTGACACTTCCATGCTGCTAAAGCACTAGCAAGAATTAAAGCTTCTCTAAAGGATAAACGCTTAAGAAACCCTGCGATAAACCCTGCGTCAAAAGCGTCCCCTGCACCTGTTGTATCAATAACCTTTACATTGAATGTCGGTACTTTTACTTTGAACCTCGAAGTTATCGCTTCAGCTCCTTTCTTGCCCATTTTAACAACTATGATTTCTGAATATTTTTCTAGAAAAGTCTCGATATCGCTTTTACTATCCCTAAATAGTATCTTGAACTCTCTAAAGTTTAGAAACGTACAAGAGATTTTCCCGATAATTTTTGAAAGCTTTGAAGCACCATAATTGGCGAGGGGTTCGCAAATATCAATAAATATCTTAACGTTACTTCTCCTAGCTAAGCTAATAACCTCGAGTGCAGCACTTCTTTGTGGTTCTTCTAGAAGTGCATAACCTGAAATGAAAACTATCTTCGAGGAAATAACGTAGTCCTTCTTAACATCTTTAGGGCTTAAGAGTTTATTTGCTCCTCTAAAACCCATTATTGTTCTCTCACCATCTCCTGTAACAGCAATAGACATTATGCCTGAAAACTCGTCTTTCCAGATGATGCTAGATAAGTCAATATTTTCCTTAATAAGCTCATCATATAGGAACTTACCTACAATGTCCTTACCTAAAGTGCCAACAAAACCTACTTTAAATCCTAACCTAGCTAAAGCAGTAGCAACATTTGCTGCAGCTCCACCTGAAGAAATAACCATTTTCGAAGCAGTAGACTCACTACCTAAACTTGGAAGGGTATCTACGTAGTATAGTATGTCTAAGTTTATGTCGCCTAAACATATTACGTCAAATTTTTTCAAAACAATATACCCTATTAGAATATATTTACTACTTAATATTCAAAAAATTCTTTTTCCTCTAAACATATGGTAAAGTGAGGTTAAAACATGAGCTTTATTAACCTTGTAGATCGTGCAGTTGAAGAGAATAAGGAATTCTGTGTTAATGTTTTAAAGAAACTAATTTTAATACCTACAGTTAATCCTCCTGGAGAAAAATATGAGGAAATATCTAATTACCTAGCCGAAGTTCTCGAGAAAATAGGCTTAAAAGTCAAAGTAATTAAAGTCCCTAAGGATGTTGTGGAAAAGTATTATCCGCAATACGCTGATTATCCCAGGTTTATTGTATTAACAGAGCTAGGTAAAGGAGAACCAATAGTACATTTCAGTGGACACTACGATGTTGTCCCTGCAGGTAGTGGCTGGACTAAAAACCCATTCAAACCTACTGTTGAGGAAGGTAAGCTTTACGGCCGTGGAGCTTCGGATATGAAAGGAGGTATAGCATCAATAATATTAACTGCAAAAGTGTTTTCTGAGCTTAAAGCCGATTTAAAAGGTAAAATAGAACTATCATTTACTCCAGATGAAGAGACAGGCGGCCAAACAGGTGTAGGCTATTTAGTTGAACAAGGTATTGTTAAACCAAACTACGCTATTATCGCTGAGCCCAGCGGTTTAAATAGTATTTGGATCGGTAATAAAGGTGCAGTATGGATTACTGTAGAGGTTTTCGGAAAACAAGCTCACGGAAGTACTCCATGGCTTGGAGTTAATGCTTTCGAAAAAATGGTTGAACTAGCTCATAGAATGGTTAGGGAGCTTAAACCGAAAATAGAAGCTAAAACAAGTAAATACGATTACGGTGTACCTGAAGGTGCAAAAGCAACCATAAACATTGGAGGAGAAGTCAAAGGAGGGGCTAAGGTAAATATTGTTCCAGGATACTTCTCATTCAGTATAGATAGAAGAACAATACCTGAAGAAACAGCTGATGAGGCAGCAAGAGAAATAGTAGAGTTCATAAACAATGTTGCAAAAGAAATATCGGATCTCAAAGTAAATGTTAAAGTAATGTCGAAATTTAATGCAACAGTATCTGAACCGACAACAGACCTTGTAAAAACAGCAGTTGAATCTGTAAAAGAAGTCCTAGGTATAGAACCTAAAACAACAGTTTGCATAGGGGGATTAGATACAAGGTATTTCCAAGAAAAAGGAATACAAGCAATAACCTATGGGCCGGGAATACCATCAGTAGCCCATATGGCCGATGAATACATTAAAGTAGGCGACATGGTAGAAATAGCTAAAGTTTACGCCAGGATAGTAACTAAATTACTAAGCTAACTGCTTAACACTTCAAATATCCCCAATTTATTATGAAACTTTAAGAATAATGACTGCTGCGGAAATAGCAGCCAAAACAACAAGCCATCATAAAGCTCATCTTTTTAATATTTGACCCGCCTTTCTAAGCCTCTTAATTACTTCTATATCCTTCTCGTATAATGTGAGCTAAAAAGTGTTTAAGGTAAAGAATATATATTTTTACAATGTTAACCTTATGGAAACAAGCTAAATAGGTGATAAGTAATGTATGAGAAGACTATATTAGTAACTAATGATGATGGAGTTTATAGTCCTGGTCTTAAGCTACTTTATGAAGCTGTTAAGGATTTAGGTAGAGTTTATGTTGTTGCTCCAGAGGTTCCTAAGAGTGCTAGTGGTTTAGGGTTAACTCTGCATAAGCCTCTTAGAATTACAAAGTTAATATTAGACGATATGGTTGTTTATGCAGTTAACGGTACTCCAAGTGATATTATACATCTATCATTACATGTTATAGCCAAAAAGATAGATCTCGTGGTTTCAGGTGTGAACATAGGAGATAATACAAGTATTCAAGTTATTCTTTCATCAGGAACAATAGGTGCTGCTGCGCAAGCTGCTTTAGAAGGAATCCCGGCTATAGCCTTTTCTATTGCTGTTCCATCAGCTGAAGAACTAGAAACCAATTTTGAACTTCAAAACTTAATTAAGCAAATAGTTAGAGTCTTTGTTAGGAAAATTATTGAACAAAGTTACCCTAAAGGCATTGACGTTATTAACGTAAACTTTCCAGCTGAAATGAAAAAGAATGTTAAGGTTAAAATTGCTAAAGCAGCTAAACTAAGATTCACAGAATATGTTGAGAGAAGAGTTGATCCTAGAGGCAAAGAATATTATTGGCTTTATGGACATCCTAAAGAACCAGAACCAAATACCGATGTCTACGTTGTCTTTGTTGAAAAGAACATTGCAGTAACGCCTCTGAAGTTGGATTTAAACATACCAGTAATAAGTGAGGAGTTCATAAGCTTTGTTAACAATATAGGGTTGTTTTTAAAGTCATTATTTTAATAACTTCTTATAGTATTTTCTAATAGCATATTGGAGTATAGGATCTATAATTATATAGCCTTCTTTAAACTTAACTATAAACCCAATGTCAATAAGGTTTCTTATAAGTTCAATCAGTATTGATGAACTTATTTCCTTAATTTCCAGTATTTCAAGACTTCTTTTTACCTCACTCCATGAGCAATAATTTAATGTAATACTATAAAAGATATTCACGTACCGTTGTCTAGCTTGTTCACTTATTTTGAGGAAGTTATTTAATTTTCATCTAACGTTAAATCAACATTCTCTTTTTAACACTGTATTTTGAAGCTAAAGTTCCGGAGTATGTTAACCAGCCATTAATGACATTTAACCTATTTACTAAGTCTTTGGCAACTTCTATGGGCTGTTTTACGTTTAGCTGTTTAAATCCTTTAATAAGGTAGTCTAAGGATTATTCTTCGCTTAAGTTTCAAGCATAACATGAAAATAATTTACTTTATGAGTTATTGAAGCTGCATTGTTTCTCAACTTAAAAGGATTTAAACGTCATTTTAAGGTGCGAAAAAGCATTACTGGTGAATTACGTGTAAAAGTGTTTTCAACTAATTAATAATGTCAGATATTAAAATCTTCTTATTGCTCTTTCATTCTCTTTCTGCAGACAGCGAAGTCAATATTTCTAATGTTCCAGCAGAGAATATAACTGATACTGGTTCTTTTGCACTTATCTTACTTATTTCTAATGTTTCTCCGGGTGCTAAGGTGTATGGAAGAGGGTCTTCTTTAAGAACTTCATATGTTCCATCTTCATAAAGTATTACTATTCCCGTTATTGTCACCGGTTCCACATAATTATTTGTTATACTTATGGTTAAGCGTACTCCTCTATAATTCCATATTCCTTCAACAGCTTTAGCTATGTTTATTGCCTTAATTCTTACTTCATAAGTTCTTCTCAGTGTTTCTATTTGTTCTTGTTGAGTTCGTAGTCCAAAGTCTATTAGTATGTATGCAATAATGATAGAGCTCACTATGAACAGGATTGCTATTATGCCTCCGACGGCTTTACGTAACTTCTCCTGAGGCTTCAACATAGAAATATCCTCCAGCATAAACTATTTTAACGTAAACTATGTCTCCTGAATTAAGCGTGATGGGGCTTGTTATGGATATTTCTTCTACAGCGTATTTGTCTAGGTTTAATGTTGTTTCGTAAGCTAATGTGTCATTTACATATATGGCGTTTACTTCTACAGGAAAGGAACCAGTAGCTACGACTATACTGATGCTACGTGTGCTTGAATATCCATGAACTAGGAGAATTGCTAACTGTTGCTTTAACCTTATTTCTTCAGCTAACAATTCTTGCGATATTCTTTGTTGATAAAATGTTGATTTATAGTAAAGATATAGGTAAAGTGCCGTACCTATGGAAACAACTATTAGAAGAAGCAGCATTGAAGCAACTATTTCGCTAATAGATAGTTTAAACTTATTTCTCATTATATTTCCCGTTTCAAGAAGTAACTATGATTATTTTGGGTTTTAAGTTTTAATACGTTACACGTTTTGTTTAAAAACTTTCTCTCCCTAAAATCTCTACGACACCAAAATCTGAATATGCGTATCTCTTTTATTCTAATTTTCTAAAGTGTTGCCGGTTAAGCCAGTTTTATTGTTAAAAGAAATAGAGTGCTTTTTGCCAACTAAGCTATTGTATTTTTATATCCCACTTTGTTCCTATGATTTCTTCTTCTTTCCATAGAAATCTTAGCCAATATTCTTTAGCTGCTTCTATACCTTCTTTGGTTAGTTTTCCATACCATTTTTCTGCTCCATATTCTTTAGCTGCTAGGGTGAAGTAGTCTATTATTCTTTTGCTTTCCCAGAAAACTGGCTTATAACCTGCTTTCTTATCGTATTCTACTATTTTTCTTAAAAGTTCTTTGTTATGTTCATCCATGTTTACTTCTATCCCGTAAGCTTCTTCTATGAGTTTAGGTAGTATTTTTTCACCCCATCCTCTATGGAACCTGCATAATCCTCCTTCTTCAGAGTATAATTCCTTGAAAGCTCTTCCGATTGCTTTTACTGCTAAGTCTTCAGGCTCCATGAATATTCCATGATAGTATGTTAAATATTTCCCTATTATCGGTAATGGCATTATATTTCCAGGACCCCAATACATTGCTGGCGTTAAGCTCCCATCAGGGCCAAACGGTACGTAGATTGCTATATCTTCGAATTTGAGATCTTCTCTTCTAACATTTTCTTCAAACATTTCATCTAATTTCTTAGCTGCTCTTCTAATACCTTCACCAATTACCTTATAAGCTTCCTCTACTCCAAAAGCTAACTTCCAAGCTATTGTTCTAACAATTTCCGCATTATGTTGAGATAACTCTTTAACCTTGGTTAAGTCATAGTATAGTTTATGATCAAAGTATGGTTTGCTCTTCAATCCTAAAGCTTCAACAGGTATTAGGTTTCTATGTATTGCTTCTAAAACCCATGAAACTGTATTTCCGAATTCTATAGCATCATAACCCATAGCATCTACTACGTCTACTACTTCAACTGCTACATCTAAGTCTAAAATACCTGTATTAGCTGTACTTGCACAGTATGGTTCGTAGTCTATTTTATATCCTTTATACATTTTCTTACAGACAGCAACACATGGCTCATCGCATGTTCTCCAAAGTCTCTTAGCAATACTTAACTCGTTAAACGGTTTAACGTAAACTTCATTAACAACTTCTTTGAAAAACTTCTTCCTCTCCTCCTCACTCCAGTAAATATATGTCCAATTAAATGTTGGATTTAAACCATTATAGTATGCATAGTTGTTACCAAAAGTACCTCCGGACTTTGTTTTTGGATCATAACGGTACTTTACAGTAGCATTCATGAGCACAGAGTTTACAGAGCCACCTAGTAATTTCTGAAAAACACTGTTTAATACTTTAAAGTTTGAAAGATCTGTTTTAGGAAACTTAGGTTTTCTAATGTAGTTTCCTCCATAAACTATAGCTGCAACTTTATGCGCCCTGTAAAGTACTGAACCTGGTCCTCCTCTGGCAGAATACTCTATCGACTTGCCTTTAAAGTTGAAATCTCTTGAAGCATAAGATATTAGAGCCCCATTTCTAGTAAAAACGGCCGCTGGACCAACAGTAATTATTCTTACGGGCACTTTACCATAAAATTCACTATACTTATCAGCAATGTACTGTGTTAGTGCAAAAGCGCCGTAAAGCCCTTTATATCCTCTAAATATTTCTAAAAGTTTTTCCTCATTCAAATGCTCAAAATTTACCCTTAATTTTCCTGAAGGTTCAGATTTTATGAGTAATATTGTAGGTTCTTTTGCCTTACCTTCTATTGCTGCATAATTCACTCCTAGATATCTAAAGACATATGCGGCGCCGCCCATGCTTGACAGGAAGAAGCCGCCCCATAATGGAGATCTAAAAGTGAAAACTAGTCTTCTTGTACCTGAAATTTCACTCCAGCTTAAAAGACCTGCTCCAAGACATAGCACATTATGTTCATCAAATATTGAATATTCGTAGCTCCTATATTTCTCAAGGTGACAGTATAGACCCCAGCTTATTGGCCCTAGTATTTCGTCTTTTGTTTCCTCTATGCGAAATATTTCTCTTGAAACATTAATTACTAATGCTTTTCCTACCATAGTATGGACCTTCAAAACTTTTTATACTACTTTTCTAACAAGGCTTTATTATGTTTTTCCGAAAAAGACCAAGTAAGTTTAACTTTAAGTTACTATAGATATTTTAACGGGTTTCTCTATGATTAGTCGAAAAGTTCTAATTTACCTTTCAATTACAATATTAATTCTGGCGTCTATTTTGGCATATACACTTACCTTAAGAAAACCTATTAAAACAGCTGGTTATGTAGAAACAGTTCATGTTCTTAAACCTGTACCCTATGTTGAAATATATGTGCTAAATGACAATTACGAGTACAATGACTTTCTAAGCGACTGGGGTGTATCATTTCTCGTAAAAACGTCCAACAATACTTTCTTATTCGATACTGGTCCAAGCGCATACACACTATTTCACAACGCTGAAAGACTGGGTCTAAATCTGAGTAATGTAGAGTTCATAGTTATTTCCCATAGCCATGGAGACCACACAGGCGGCTTAGAGGGGCTAGCATGGGTACTTAGAGGGAGAAAAGTTTACATACCTTCAGGTGCAGGTTACGGCTTATCTTCATGGATAGAGAATTTAGGTTTTAAAGCAGTTAAAGTCAATGAAACAACGGTTATTGCTCCAGGAGTTGCTATTATCGGGGAACTATATGGTCCACCTTGGGAGCAAGCTCTCGCCATCTACGTTGAAAATAAGGGGCTCATTATACTTACTGGATGTAGTCATCCAGGTGTTGAAAATATTGTTGAGAAAGCCACTAAGGAATTAAACATTAAACCATACTTTGTAATTGGAGGCTTCCACCTAGCCGGAGCTTCGAAAAGTAGAATAAGAAACACCATAAGCAAGCTGCTAGCTTTAGGGGTTAAGAAAATATGTCCAATACATTGTAGCGGAGATGGAATTAGAGAAATTCTAGCTAACAACTACCCTGAAGTTTACGGAGATGGACATGTAGGTTTAGTCTTGAAAATAAGTAGTGGGTAAAAAAGTTACCATTTAGCTTGTCTAAATCCTCCTCTCATACCCCATCTTTTACCGCGCCCTCTACCCTTACCTTTATCTACTCTTATAATCGCCGGTGCTCCGCATTTAGGGCATTGCATTGGTCGAGGTACACCATAGGGTACTGTAAGTTCGTATCCGCAGTTTAAGCACTTAAAAACCCTATGCTCTCCTGGGGGTCCATGATATCCCATTGATTCTTTCGCCTCAAAATTGTGGCCTACTTTTTCTCTGTTTAAGTATTTCTTTTAGTTCTTTAATTCTTTCTTCTACGCTTTTTAACTCGTCTTGTAGATCTCTTAGATCTTCTTCCAAAGTTTTCTTATAGTCTTCAAGCATTGCCAGCTCGTCTTCGGGGGTCATTGGAGGTGGGGGCATGAAGTAGGGCATTGGAGGATATGGAGGATATTGTGGTGTGGGCTGTGTTTGTTGTGTTTGCTGTTGTTGCTGTGTTGGAGGCTGGTAAGGGTATGGTGGTGGATAATAGGGTATCGGTGGAAACATGTGTCTCCAGAATTTCCTATACCATCTATACCATGACATAGTTTATTTCACCAAATTACAATGCTATTTTGTAGCAATAGATTGTTCTAAGGATTTTGTAATGGTTTCGAAAGCTTTTCTCCAAGCATCTAAAGCTATCCTATATGTTTCAATGTAAAACATCCAATAATATGGGTATATCATCCACTGAAATGCTGTAGCCATTAAATACATTGGATCATATGGTAGAGGATATATCGGAGTAAATGGAGGATACCAGTACATTGCTACCACCATGGGTATGGTCCAGGATACGTGTATGGGTAATAGGTTGGAAACCAATAGTATGGCATAGGCCAGTATGGATATCCGTACCATGGGAAATACGTTCTAAAACCCCATGGCCACCCGAATAGCCACCAACATCTGCCTCTACCAAACCACCATCCAGGCCTCTGCCATGGTGGAAGATAGCTGAACGGACCTCTACCAGGCCATGGACCGGACCATCCCCATCTTCCACCTCCTCTACCCCAACCTCCTCTCCAACCAAACATCCATGCCATACGTATACTCACCTATATAGAATCTTCTAGGTCTGGAGAATATAAATTTTGTGCTACTGCACAAAATTATTTACGATTAATAAAGTTTAAGAAGAGCTAATGTGTTTAAACTACCTTAAGTGCTGATAAGCCCATAGTGGTTGTAAATGAAGAAAAATGAAGGAACATGGATCAGCATTGTGCTGCTTATCGTGGCAGGTTTTATAGGGACATTAGGTTTTAGAATATCAATACCTGTAGTCGCCTTCCTAGGTAGAGATATTTTACAATTATCTGCGTTCGTTATATCATTTTTCTACTCGGGTTATATGGTTTCAAGAGCATTATCTTCAATAACCTTAGGATACATTGTAGATAGAATTCCTAAAGTAATCTATCTTATACCTTTATTTGCCACATTGTTTGCAATAACCATATATTGTTATGTTTATGCAGACCATTGGATAATAATAGTACTACTTCGCATGTTCCAAGGATTTCTAGGAGGATGTATATGGCCTATAGTTCAGTATATGATAGCAGAAATTTCACCCATGAACTTAAAAGGACGAATACTATCAATATACTTTGCCTTAGGCTCTATAGGGATTTTATTGGGAAACGTTGTTTATGCCAGTATTAGCGAGAAACCTATTAGTTATCAGCTATTTTTATCTACAATCCTATTCCTAGCTGCAGCCATAGCTATGCTAGCAAGCATATCGCTTGCAAAGTCTAAAATAATAAAGTATAGACAGAAGAAGTTAAAGGCTAAAATACTTTTTGAACGTTCAGTACTATACGTTATAGCTTCAGGTTTTCTTTTAGCACTTAGCGTAGCTTATGTTTTCGGTGATATATCATATGTTTATATTTCTGAAGTGCTCTCTTTAACCAAGTCTGAAACAGCACTACTTTTAGCATTATGTAGTGGTTTAAGTATTTGTGCAAGCTACATTATAAGCTGGCTTGCGGATAAAGGCTTTGAAAAAGAAACACTTATACTAACTTATACTTTAGTACTAGTATCCTTACCATTGGTATCTATTGGAAGTATCTATGTATTACCTATAGGCATAACATTAGCACTCGCATCTGTTAAAGCGTTTCATCCTCTTTCAAGAAGATATATAAGCCTACATTGCATGATGCCTGCAACGGGAATTGGCGCCGTAAATATGACAATGAACTTAGGAGTATCATTGGGTCTCTTAGTTTTTAGCAATGCATACGATTATCTAAAGCATGTTAAAATCAATGTTTACGGCTTAGAAATAAACTATACACCCTATGTACTTTTATTATTCGCCATCCCGCTAGCACTATTTATGTTGAAATTTTTAACATTAGGAAGAACAGAAACAAGTTAAGAAGATTTCTTAGGACTAGTTTTAAATTATATAATTTAGCTCATTATCATTATTGGTCGTTGCTCTATAATAG
>Ga0190367_1000753_pt1 | contig 21305 bp, 26 predicted proteins | sample 4872181011_MG_FD_171838 | JGI IMG/M metagenome (GOLD analysis project Ga0190367, IMG submission 171838) | Hydrothermal vent microbial mat bacterial communities from Southern Trench, Guaymas Basin, Mexico - 4872-18-10-11_MG | ecosystem: Environmental > Aquatic > Marine > Hydrothermal vents >...
ACAAATGCGGCAATAATGATGTTCTGGTTTACATATAATGAATGGGTGGAAAAGATTTTAGGATATAAGGTCTATGTCTTTGATCGTTCTTCACCTATAACCATACTTATAGCAATTAAATGTTTCATACTACTACTAATGATACTGTATAATCTACACTCGAAAATTAAGTTTAAGTAAATTACTGAATTTTACTTAACACAATCTATGGCTTTCAATGTTTACTGATTCACTTTCAGTAATATGCACTTTTTCAAGAATGCCATTAGCTAATTCTATCCATTCTTTTCTTAATTCACTATCTAAGTAATAGTCAACCATTGTTGAAGAAGAGTAAATAACCAAACTATCCAATTCATATCTATATAACTTATAGTAGTCATGTACCTTCTGATCCCTATATTTATAATATGATGTAACGTAAAGTTTGATAATATCCCCTATGTGGAGTAATGCCGTATTTAATGCTGATTTGACTATTTCACCTTTAATAACCTGTTTATATAAATTCATAAGGCCATTTAATCTCTGATTTTTGGAGAAGTATAGACCCATGTGATATGAGTCTGAAAGTGACATGACAATGTCTTCTTCAAGATTCAATAATTTAGCTATTTTCCATTTATCTACTAAACCGTTATGAGCTAGATAAAAGAAGCCATTAGAGTTTTCTACAAGGAATCTTAGTGGTTGAGTATTTTCTAATGATATTTTCTCCTTAGGTGAAGCGGCTCTTACATGAAAGATGCCATATAATATTGGATCTTGAGATAGCCGAATTAACTTTCTAAGTAAATTTACTATCTCCTCATCTTGACTTATTGGTTTAATGTTTCTATAATAATACTCTTTGCTTACATGATCATTATATGAGATAAGAACAAAACCCCAACCATCATTATGGCCTTTTCTATCTCCTAATTTTGTAAGATACGGATCACAAACACTACTCTTTACTAATGCTTTAATTAGATTATCAAGTATATGTTTAGTAGTATTATCGTTCACTCCTACAAAAGCTATGAATCTGCACATTACACTTAACCCTTCATAAGCCCTTGTACTAAGAGGTCTTAGGAGTCACACTCCTTAAACTGTCTGTGATAGGTAGAATAAAACATTTATTGTGATTGTACTTATAGTAAACCCTGGAGGGATTATACTATTATGATTGTTAGAGCTATTACCTTATTTTATAATCCTCCTTCATGGGATGTAGGTAGTATAACCTCTGGCTTATCTAGTATTTTAAAAGAGTATACTGAAGTACTGGCAAGAAAACTTGATAAACCATTACTTAAAGGGGGTAAGAGACTATCATTTCCAATGTTACCAGGAGATATGATAGAGAAAGTATCAATACCCTACTTGATCAGGAAAATTGAGGAAATAGCTTGCGGTAACGGAGTAGACTTTGTTGCTAACTTACATATATCGGAGGATAATATAGGTAACATAAAGATTGATGATGTAGCTAAAGTGTTAACTAAGACTAAAGCATCATTTATCTCTTATAATATTAATTTAAAGTCGGATCGTAAAGATATAGATAGGGTTATAGACTCCTATATTCAATTACTTAGAATAAGTATTAGTCAGGGCTTCTGGAAGGAGTTAGCTAGAGTGGCCCTAGCCCTAAACGGACCTATACTTTCCCCATATTACCCAGTCTCAGTTAATACCATGAAGTCTAACGGGATAGCAATAGCTGCACTATATACAGATTTATTCAAGAAGACTTTATTGAAGAAGACAGTGGATGTAATAGATTATATAGCTAAGTATTTTAAATTGTATAATGAGATAGGCAAGACTATAGCTAATACTTTAAATGTCGAATATTTTGGTTTCGATTTTTCCCTCTCGCCATGGATGGAACATAGTGTTGTTGAAATCGTTGAGAAGTTTATGAATGGAAAAGAACTAGGAGATCATGGAACATTACATACAATATATTACTTGAATATGATGTTATGGAGGGCTGCTGAAAAGGCTAACATAAAAAAGGTAGGGTATTGTGAACTAATGCTCCCTGTAGCTGAAGATAATATACTTAAACTCCGTGTAGCTAAAGGTAAAGTAAATACTAAAGATCTTATCTCTTATACCATTGTATGTGTTGCAGGATTAGATATGATATATTTTCCCATGGAGGATCTGAAATATGTTAAGCCTATAATAGAGGATCTTATAGCAATATGTGAAGTTAAGAAGAGAAGTATAGGGATTAGGCTTATACCCACATCAGCGAGGCCATTTGAAGTAATACATACTGACGAATTTGGTGGAGTCCCTGTAATGTCTTTAACTTCAAGGTGATTTAAGAGATAAAGTGTGAATTATTTAGTTAAGACTCCTACTGTTGTTTTATTTCTTCTAATATTTTCTTTGCTTTTGGATTATTCTTAAAGTATTCCACAAGCTTTATTAATCTATTCAATGTTATATCATGTATTCTGTGCTCGATATAGCATGCATCTTCTTCAGCAATGTGCTCTGGGAGACCTAGTACTAGGGTTAGGAACTCTTTAAGTGCTAGGTGTTTTTTGTAAACTTCCTTTGCCACTCTAAGTCCTTCATCAGTTAATGCTATTGAGCCGTGTTTTTCATATTTTATTAGCCCCTTACTTGCTAATTTGTTAAGATAATCAACTACACTAGGGGGTTTAATGTTCAGTATTTCAGATAGATCTTTAACTCTAATAACACCTTTCCTCTTAATTAGGATGTACATTGCCTCAAGATAGTCCTCTTCTCTTCTACCTTCCCTTGCCAATGTCTGATACACCTTATCAGGTCACTGTTTATTCTAATTGTTCACAGTATTTATAAAATATTCACATTTTTAGATTAAAGTAAGAGTTATTTACTTAACAAACTACTCTACCTTACGTAATGTAAAATTTAGTAGGTGTTAACTTTTGACTTCATATACGAATGCCGTTCTAAGTGAAGTAGCCTATGCCTTTAGAAAGCTATCACAATACACTCCGGATGCAGCTATAGCCTTTCAAAAACTTCTAGAAGCAACATTAGAGAAAGGAGCATTACCATTGAAGGTTAAAGAACTTGTCTTAGTAGGAATAGGTATAGCTTTAAGATGTGAACCATGTGTAGTACACCACGTTAAGAAGGCTCTTGAAGCTGGAGCTACACCCCAAGAAATAGCTGAAGTCATAGCATTAGCTGTACTAATGGGGGGAGGACCTGTAGCAGCATCATCAGCTAAGGCATTTAAAGCATTAGAGGAATTGATAAAAAGAGAGTAACAAAGGAATTATAATCCTGTTTTTCCTTCCTCCTCTTTTTCTCTCCTAGATCATAGTGGGTAATCTGAATTTATGTTTATATAAGCGTTTGTGCAAAGTATCATTTCTAGAGGGTGTTAGAATGAAGTATAAAAAGAATATTATACTTATGGGTGTGATTACAGTAATACTTGTTATAATTGCTATAGCCATGACACTCCTTATGCCTATGAAAGAGACAACTCAAGAGACACCAATAATATCCAAAGGTAAGGTAGTATTTCTACCTTTACCAAGAATTAAAGGTAATATGAGTGTTGAAGAGGCTCTTGCTTACAGAAGGAGTATCAGAGAGTACAAGAAAGAGCCCTTGACGCTATTTCAGCTTTCACAACTTCTATGGGCAGCTCAAGGTATATCGGAAACTAGGTGGGGCTTCAGAACATGCCCATCAGCTGGCGCAACATACCCACTAGAAGTATATGTTGTCGTAGGAGATAATGGAGTTAAGGGTTTACAAGCTGGAGTATATCATTATGCTCCCCACTCCCATACACTTACCTTGGTCAAGGAAGGTGATTTTAGGAAAGAATTATATAAAGCTGGTCTTAATCAGCCATGGATACTTAATGCACCAGTAAACTTAGTTATAGTAGCTGAATACGAGAGGACCACAAGAAGATATGGCGAACGAGGCATAAGATACGTTCACATGGAAGTTGGCCATGCAGGACAAAATGTTTATTTAGAAGCCACAGCACTAGGATTAGGTACTGTGGTTATTGGAGCATTCTATGATGATCAGGTAAGAGAAGTCATAAGTGCCCCACGAAACCAGCATCCATTATACATTATACCTGTTGGTGTTCCTATGAAAAAGTATCGTATATCAGAAAGCCAGTTATGGGAGTACATTCAGAAGAATAGGGAAAAGTTAGAATAAAATACCAGATACGGACTAACACTGTAAACTCCTAAGATGCTCCGGTGGGTTAATAGCTAATGCTAGTGCACCATACAATACTATATCATCGCCCAATGGTGTTATGTTTATTTCCGGCATACGATTTAAGATAAACCTTCTAATGTATTTTAGTATAGGATCTAATGTTAGTCGCTGAGGATTCTTTAACATTATTGAACCTCCTAAGGTTACAAGCTCTGGATCATAAACATTTATGACGCTAGCAAGCCCACAGGCATTAATCCTCCCAATATTATCGATTATTTTTAATGCCAGTTCATCGCCTTCTCTTGCCAATCTATATAATAACTCTGAGGTAACATTATTCTCTTTATAATACCTATTTAGTTTACTTTTATCAATGCCCGTTTTGTACTCATGTTCTATAAGGTATCTCACGTACTTTGGTATATTAGCTCCTGAGGCATAAGCCTCCCAGTGGCCTAAACCTCCACAGCCACATACAAGCTTACCTTCATAATCAACTGTAATATGACCTATCTCATGAGCGTTACCGTCTTTGCCTAAAAGTAAATGGCCATCAACTATGACTCCTCCACCTATACCAGTACTAAAGGTTACATAAACTATATTTCTCCTTCCTTTACCTAAGCCAAAGACCCACTCACCATAAACTCCAGCAACACAGTCGTTAACCATGTAGACTGGCATACCAAACCTGCTCATTAAGGGTTCTCTGATTTCGACTCTTTCAACAGGTAAATTACAAGGGTTAACTATTACCCCACGTCTAATATCTAATGGTCCAATACTTCCAATACCAATAGTCTTAACTTTTTCTAAATACTCTTTTGGAATGTTACTTTCGATTAGGCTTATTATCTGATTAGCTACTGCAAGTTTATCTTTATCCCTACTTGTCCTATCACGCATTTTAATCTTAAATTCCCCTTTAGCATCACCTAGGGCTACACGTAAATATGTTGCACCTATATCGATAGCGATGTAGTATCCCAAAATACTCCACCAAGTATTTATAAGCATGCCGGAAGCTTAAATATAAACATTTGCTCCAACTATTCTATTTAAACATCATCTTATTACAATTAAATTAAGTATAAAAATAAAATATAGACCTATAAGTACTAATGTGTTAGTGAGAGAGGTATCATAGTCCTTGTGTTTCCTAGCCGTATACAGGTTAATGAATGAGATAAGCATTAGAAGTTTCGCCAGCCTACTCTGGGATCTTGGCTATTCCGTTAATTTCAGAGGTAATGTTGTTGAAGGTATATACTATAACTCTCATATTAAAGTCTCTCTTTCAAGAAACCTTATAAGAATCGAGTCAAATGATTATGGTCCACGATGCCTAAACGACCTAGCTAAGATAGTAAACTCATTAAGGCTTAGAGGATATAGGCCAAAATTAATAATACTAAAATCGCCCTATATTATAAGTCTTGAAAAAGAGAGAGGAGAAACTGCAAAGCTGTTAAGTAAGCTTGGCCTAAAGATAAACACCGTATATAATGGTTTTTGCGGTTAAACAGTATGTTATCTAAGAAGTTAAGGACAATATTAATTTACACTATACTTAGATTATTACATAAACTATATTACCTTCCTGGTACAAGAGCCAAGAGGTACATAATTGTTGATAATCAAAATTTCGTTCTCTTACCTTACGTTTTTATACCAAAGTACACTTTAACATCCTCAATGTTATGTAGAGTATTAACTAACATTAAAGGTAAGAGCATTTGTGAGTTAGGTTCGGGATCAGGGTTAGTATCAGTATATCTAAGTAGAGTAGGTAAGGCATCTAGAGTTATGGCTTTGGATGTAAAGTACGACGCGATTATTAATACCAAGTTGAACGCTAAAATCAATAATGTTATGGTAAGTATGGATATAGCGCAAATGGATGTAGGCTCCGCAATACGGTCTAATATATTCGATATTGTTGTTACTAATCCACCATATTTACCATTAAATCCAACGGACAGCTTGGACATACTATATTGTTGTGGCAGAGACTTAAAGTTACTAAGAAAATTCATTATCGACGCGCTCAGACTAATAAAAAATAATGGTAAAGTATTTATGGTATTAAATGACATAGTACTAGAGTATATAATAACCCCGCTTAGAAAATCAGGGTTAAAAGTAAACAAGATACTACAAGTCAAAACGTTGCTTGATAAAATATATGTTATTGAGATTAAAAAATAGGTACTAAACTCTACTGCTTTACTTAGGCCATTTTCGATCGAAATATATGCTCTTACCCTTGGCCGACAAGGGTACCCCTATAACAATATCTGCTTTCATAAGATCCTTCTTTTGAGCTGTATATCCTATAGAGTACATTATCCTATTATCAACGTTATGTATGCTAGCTGTTTTAACAGCAGAACCTAAAGCAATACCTAAGTTTAATAGTGTCATGACTAAATTTATATCCGCTATATAATCTTCTGGAGATTTCAATCCTAAATCTATCATAGATGCGCCTATGAGAATTACTGCATCAGAGTTCCTAACATTATCAGCATCACGTTTAAAGAAGGCTCCATATTTATCAGCGAGTTCTTCCATGTATTTAGCTAATTGTTCAAGTTCCTCTTTTTTATCTAATATTAGTATCTTAATATTGTCTATTCCTCTAGCTTTCGGAGCAGTTTTTGCTGCAACAGCCATTAACCTAGCTACTTCAAGTATACCCTCTTTTAGAACAGCCTCCCCCTCTATCATACCTGCCAACACCATAGAGTAGAATTTAACGTTTAGTTAATGAATTTTGTCCTCCAATCGATAGTCAATATAGATGTTCGTACTGTGATCTATAATTAAATTGTTAATGAGTTGTAGTAGTGTTTAATAATACCTAGAGGTACAACTCGTGGTCAAGATTATAACTGTTAAAGCCTAAGCCCTCCTACGTTAGTATGGGTTTTTACACGGGTCTTATACTTTTCCTTATAGCATTCTTTATTCCCTCGATAATTAGGGGTATGGTGCCTCAGACTATAGCATTTATAGTTCTGTTATTCTCAACAATCGTTCTTATAGGCTTTACAATTCATATCATTAGATTACTTAGACTTGGAAAAAGACTTGACACTTTTGCTAAAAGTATAGTAGTCTTGGGATTTAAGCTTATTTTCTCAAATCCTTTAACTCTTGAACCAGGCAGGGTAACTTCAGTTGGATATTGGATTGGGATAACAAGGAGAAGAGGATACTACCATGAAACCTGTTTTGTCCCTGTAGGTAAATTTTTGGTTCAAGGGGATTTAGATTTCACAAAAATCAGCTCTGGGTATAAAGTTTTAGTCGCACTTGATGGGGCAGGTGTTGTAGAAGTCCCAGTCTTTAAAATACGTGATCCTGAATTTGAAAACTTCTTTATCTTAGTTTTTAACTCAAGTGGATTAGAGATAGAACTAAAAAGTGCTAGTACTAGTGATGAATATTCAAGAGTGGGCATCAAAGTAATCAAGGACGGATTAAGAATTAACTGTGACAAGATTTATGGTTACACGTTCTAAGACTACACAATTAGATATTTACACATCAGGACGTATAGGTGATGTAACATATTACATATTCGATACGGTACTTAAAGTTAAGCTTAGGAAAGGAAGCTGTAAGTATAGATTATTATTTGAGGAACCTATAGTAGTAATTACTCACAGAGATGCACTTTCACATGAGAGGCTAGCTAAGGCTCTCAAATTAAAGGCTCCTATACTGCATGGAATTGGGAGATATAGACTAAGACTGATTCTTGAAATACCTTTTAAGGAGGATGTAATATCGGAAACGGAAATAAATGTTATACCAAAAATGTAAAGGATAACATAATTATTATTTTCTAGTCTTAAAGGGAGCATTTACTTTTTTTCTATTCCTTGAAAGAAACATATTTATTCACAGCAGACTAATTACACTAGTTAGGGGGTGGCAAGTCTTCGCACTAGAATTTAAAGTTAGAAAGAGAAGAACACGGAAGCTCAAAATAGTGGAAGGTAAGGTATGCTTCAAGAAATTAAAGGAGCATTGCTTCGAATTCCCACAAGAAGTAATGAACGTGTTTACTAAGATACTGCCACTTGTAGATTACATAGTCTATGATAGCCCGTCATCAGTAAGGTTTAGGCATCCAGGTTCAGTACGATCACTGATATTATACTTATATGCTAGGTCGAAAGAGCGACCAGTATACAAAGTAGCAGAAGAATTCAAAGTTGCACCCGAGCAGCTCTATAGAATAGAAAGGGCTCTAAAAAGAGATGGCATTTACGAGAAGGTAATTGAGACAGCGAAAAAGCTTCTTAAAGTAGCTGAGAAAAAGAAAAGTTAAACTGAAAGGCTTTTTCCCTTTATAATCCTTCTATAATCCTTTAAATAAGGTAGGGTTTGAAAAGATACCAGTACTTCTTACCTATGATTCTATATCCTAATCTGGAATAAACTCTTATAGCTGATATGTTATCCTCTCTTACGTGAAGTAATGCTTTGCCACTACAGTATATAGCATCCCTGGTTATAGCTGATGTAACTATTTTAGCGTAACCTCGACCTCTATATTCCTTAAGTGTATACACGTCCCCAATGATCCATATTTCGGGTAGACGTAAGTATGCACAAGCAATGGATACGAGTTTACCTTCATAGTATACTCCATAATAACGCCATTTGATAAGCCTATCAAAGGCTTCATCTTCACTTAACACTATACCTTGCTCCTTTTTCAACATAGTATAGTCTTTAACGTGTTCCTTACCTAGCCTAATAGCTTTATCTGGGAAATATGGTAAGAAGCTTGAAGAGTCAGCAAGCATGTCGAGAAAGATGCCCATAAACTTTAGATCACCATATTTTCTAAGGAGGACAGTTGCACTCTCATTTAATTCAGGGGGAACATGAACTATAGCTTCATGTTCTAAAATGCTTTTATCTAATAATCCTTCAACATCACCATAGACATGTATAGCGTAGGGTTTCATACCTCTCCATAATAGAATGTAACCTAGTATTCTCCTGTTACTAATTTTAAATATAATATGGGTTTTATCAAGTTCATATATCATATCATAGTATACGTAGGCGTAGGGAATGGGGTTTCTTTTATATTCTTTAACAATAATAGAGAACAAGTCGTAATCGAGATCGTCTATGCTAATTTTGATAGCCTTACACACTCAAATCGCCCTTAACGTAATCTACATTCATCAATAGAATATGATTGTTGAATAATAATTAAACTATTTTGATATAACTAATGCGGCACCTATTATAATTAGTGTTAAACCTAACAATTTAGCTACTGTAGCAGGCTCCTTAAGTATAAATATTCCAAATAATGTAGCCCATAAGTAACTTAGTGCTATTAGAGGTGCCAGTGTAGATAGCTCTTCATGTTTTAAAGCATAAATATATAGCAATGTAGCAAGACCATACAACGTTACACCTATAATAGTATTCTTATTTAATATCATTTGTTGAAGAATAACTAAGGGTTTAGATCCAGTTATTGATGCGGAAGCGTACTTAAAGAATAATTGACCTAATCCCCCAAAGAACGTGGCAATTAATATTAGTAGTATTCCTAGCCTCATAACCCCAGCCTCAGTCCTAAAAGTGCCCAAGCAAATTTTAATACCTCACGTATATTAAACTTTGACTTACCTTTACTTCTATCTCTAAAAACTATTGGGACTTCGGTTACCTTCCACTTAAACTTCTTGGCAAAGTACAGTACTTCTATTTGAAAGTCGAAGTAACATCTTTTACTATATTTTGTTATTTGCTCGAAAATGCTTCTTCTGTAAGCTCTATAACCTGTTGTAGCATCCTTTACATTTAATCCAAGTACTAATTTAGCGAGAAAGTTTGCCCCTTTACTAATTATTCTTCTTTTAATAGGCCAACCCTCAATAGCCCCTCCAGGGATATAGCGACTTCCAAGAACTATATCAGCGTCTCCATTATATATTGGGCTTATAAGATTTGGTAGTACATTAGGATCGTGACTTAAATCCGCATCCATAGTTACTATTACTGGTTTAGTCGAGAGCTTAAAACCATCTTTATATGCTGAGCCCAATCCCATCTTTCTAGGTCTTTTAAGTAACTTTATATTATCATATTTTCCCATTAAGTCTTGGACTATTTCAATAGTTCCATCGGAACTGTTATCATCAACTACTATAATCTCTAGCATTAAACCTCTGCTATTTTGTACTCTCTCTATTCTATCTATTAGTAAGCCTATATTATCTCTTTCATTATATGTCGGTATTATTATAGATGCTTCCATAGTTGTCAACGGGGGCCCCTTCACTTAATAATCTCCATAAGCTTATTGTGAATATTCTCTATATCACATTTTAACTTTTCAGCATCTACTAGTTTAACCCAGAGTCTAGCCGAAATCGTTTGAGCAAAGTTCTCGCCAAGAGCACCTATGAGCTCTATTTTCTCTACAGGGTTATTCGCACTTTTTATTCCTAATTCCTCAGGGCTAAATCTAGCATAAACAAGACTCGTGTTATCTATTTTAGCTTCCTCTTCTATTTTAAATTTCCATTTATTAGAAAAGATGTCGAGAGAAACTATAGCTATATTAGTGCCTTTAACAGGCATGATTAAAGCTCTATAATGTCCCTTTATCCATATCTCTCTAATACCATCAATATCAATCAATACTAGTAGACCTCTATAATACCTCTAGTTCGCTCTCACAGTAAGGACATTTATAATGAAGTGTCCTAGCACAAGCAGCACAATAATATGCTCTATATCTATCTTTATCTTTAGGGCAAGCGTAAACTTCATCCTTTGTTATATTAAGCCATTTACCACACAATCTACATCTTACAGTAATCCAACCGTAATGACCCATCGCATTTGCTCCATAGATTGATCCTAGAGACATAGCGGTCCCCCTATGTAACCATTAATATTTATCCTTCTGGATTAATGTAGGTGGAGTAAGAAATATATAAGTTTAAGGATTTTAAACTGCTCAACAATATAGAGTAGTGTATGGGATGAAAAATTTGAATAACGGAAGATCCTTATACATTGCTGCTGTAAGTGATATTCACGGACGGAAATATTTACCTCTCTATATTAAATCCCTCAATGAAATACGTCATGTACTAAATGACATTATAGTACTTGTTCTTGCTGGTGATATAGTACTTAAGGGTGATGTTAACTCAGCATCAGACGTAGTCAGGATCACATTGAATACATTAAAAAGTAAGCCTATAATCGCATGCATAGGTAATGAAGAATATGATAGCATATTAGATGAATTATTTAGAAGATATAATAAAATAACATGGTTAAATGACAATTATTTTACTTTAAATGTTGAAAACATGAAAATAGCTCTCATAGGGTCAAGAGGGGCACTTGACAGGCCCACTCCATGGCAGAGAAGACACATTCCAAGAATAGAAAAGGTCTACAGAGAGCGAGTAGAGAAAATAGAAAGACTCATAGAGGAGACTAAAAGAACTCATGATGTCATAGTTCTTATAACACATTATGCGCCAACATTTAAAACACTTAAAGGAGAGCCTCAGCGTATATGGCCTGAAATGGGATCTTCTAGACTTGAAGAGGTCATAATTAAAACTAAACCTCACCTTGTGATCCACGGACACGCCCATAACTCTAAAGTGTTATATGCCGAGATTGATGGAGTAAAAGTATATAATGTTTCTTTACCAGCTACTAAACGAATAACCCTAATAAACTTAAGAGAAATAATAGTAAAGAGGAAAACAACTACACTATTAGACTACTTCAAGGTGTAAACCGTGATACCAATAGGTGATATAAACCCTGTTAGAAAATTTCCTTATGTTAACACTGCAATAATAATAGTAAACACAGTAATATTCTTTACATTATGGTTGCAAGGAATAAAGACTCTAGAAAAAGCAATACTACTCTATGGTGCAATACCATATTACATAATTGTAGGCAAGAGGTTATGGACTCTTTTCACATCAATGTTTCTTCATGCAGGACCTCTACACCTAATAGGTAACATGATATATCTATACATTTTTGGAGATAATGTAGAAGACGCTATGGGTAGCAAGAGATATTTAGCATTCTACCTTTTAGCAGGATTAGGTGCTCACCTTTTCCATCTCTTGTCAGTACTCGTAATACCAGCAAACGTAAGGTACTACAGTTACCTCTACTGGGGTTATGATCCACTAATGATACCAGCTGTTGGAGCTTCAGGAGCAATATCAGGAGTATTAGGGGCTTACATGCTACTATATCCAAGAGCAAGAGTAAAAGTTGCATCAATATTCTGGTTCCTACCAGTAATATTCTTGGTTCCAGCATGGTACTTTATAGGGTTCTGGTTCTTGTACCAACTGATCTTTGGCTTTTGGACGCTAACAGGTATACCAACAGGTGTAGCATACTGGGCACATATAGGAGGATTCTTGACTGGTATGGCATTAGCCCCACTATTAGTTAAGAAAAAGGAAAAATACCGAGTAATAGTACCTGCAGAGAGATATTATGACTTAGGATGGAGATGAAACATTTCATTCTCTACTCACAATAACTACATATGTAGAAGTGAAATACTCTAAACTATGTTACCTCGTAAGGTAAGAGCATTACCTTATTCTCTTCATCAGTTCATGGGAGTTTCGTCATGTCCTCCGTTGAGTATCACTTCATCATCCTAAGAAATCGTGAGTAAGAGATGTTATGAAGGCCGGGAAGGGGTCTTTCATCCCTACCCTTCCCTCAGGGGCGTCAAGACCCCACGTCAGTTACTATATAGTGACAGGTTTAAATAGTTTAGTGAATGTCAACATTATTGTATCAATATTCTTCTATTTAACGGCTAATAACTATTTACATAATTTTGCTGTTTTCTCTTTGTACTTAATAATGAAGTTATTGAACTCGTCAATACTTTTTCCTAGACCCTCCATAGCATCTCGTATGTTTTCTGTTAAACTTAGTGTTTCTTCTGTAGCTGCAGTTTGCTCCTCTGTTGCAGCAGTCATTCCCTGAACTTTTACGTGGATGTTCTCAAACATCTTTCGAACGTTCTCTTCTTCAGGGACAACTCTTCTAACGAGGTTTGATAAGGACTTTTAAGTTTCTGGAAACATTTGAGGACATTGATGTTGCATCATCAATTATTGTTTGAGCATTATTGGTTATTTCTCTTAGCTTTTCTATTAACTGTATACTATCAGTAATTGTGACATTTATGTTATCTGCAAACTTTTTAACGTCATCGGCAAGTTTGCAGACTTCATCAGCGACTACAGCAAATCCTCTACCTTGCCCACCAAGTCTTACCGCCTTGATTGCTGCATCTAGTGCTAGAAGGTTGGTTTGCTCTGCTATTTTATTTATTATTTCCATTATCTTCATAATCTTTGATGACTACTCTATTATTAGAGAAACGGTTTCACTAATACTCTTAAATACATCAGTAATCTTCTTTATGTGTAATAGTATATTATGTTCTTTCTCGATAACCTCTTCTATTGAGTCAAGTATGTCTCTTAATGTCTTACTAAATTTATCCGTAACCTCCATAGCCTTAGATGAAGCAGATGCTGTTTCATGTAGGTTAATAGCTATATTTTGAGAGGATTTAGTAATTTGATTTACAGCTGAATGTAGCTGCTTAAGTGATGATCCCCATCTTCATAAATATGGTTTAAATTAACTAGTAACTCCTCAGCTCTCCTTAAAGGAGACCTAATAGTGTATTCAAAGTATCCTTCAATCATATATCCAACAGTTTCTATAACCCTTGTTACGAATTCCACACGTTTTCTAACATCAACATTAGCTTAATCATTCTTGAAACAATACGGTTTATGACTTCGTTAATATGATCCCGTAAGAAATGCTGTATAGTAAAACTCCATTCAAAATGCTTTTCCTAGCTTTTTTCGACATCAATATTTCCAAGCCATATATTCCATAACCACTCCTTCATCAGTTCAGCATGTTTATGTATAACCTCAGGTGATATGTCACGCATCCTTAGATGGATTTCGTCAACTCCTTCATTAATCCATTCTCTAATGTCCTCATCTGATACCGAAAAACGGTAATCTCTTTAGCTTTAACATTAAATTACACCGTACTATAGTTCGAGTGATTAATAAAATAGTTGCTTTGAATGTACGACTACTAGTTCGACAATTTTACTCTGGTGTAAAGCAAAGTGGCTGCACGAACTTATTCATAGACTTCTCATATTGTATAGGCTTAATGCTATTTTGAAAAAGGTATTAAACCTGTTAAGTTAACTCTCATCTTGGTGGTTTCTTGTGGGTAGGGTTGTTGGTGTAGGTGTAGTAGGCTTAGGAAGAATAGGAATAGTGCATTCAGAAATATTCGCATTAAGAGTTGAAAATGCTAAACTCGTTGCTGTGTGTAATCGTAAAGAGTCTACTGCTAGATCTATTGGTGAAAAGTTTGGTGCTCGATGGTATACTAGTTATGAAGAAATGTTAAAGGACAAGGATCTTGATGCTGTAGTTATATGTACACCAACGTTTCTACATGCCGATATGATAGTGAGAGCTGCTGAAGAAGGAAAGCACATTCTAACCGAGAAGCCCATGACTATTACTGTAGAAGAAGCTAAGAGGGTTCTAAAAGCTGTTGAGAAAGCTGGTGTTAAGTTACAAGTTGCCTATATGCGCCGATTCGACCATGCATACTCTAAAGCCAAAAAAACTATAGAAGAGGGTAAAATAGGTAAACCACTACTATTCATAGGAATAGCACGAGATCCAGCACCACCACCAGGTTGGGCTGCTGATCCTAAGAAGAGTGGCGGTATATTCCTTGACATGTTATCCCATGACTTCGATACGGCTAGATGGTTAATGTCAGCTGAGGTTACTGAAGTTTATGTTCGTGGAGGAGCCTACCTCTACGATGAAATTCGTGAAAAAGGAGACCTAGATGTAGTATCCATAAGTTTCAGCTTTAGCAATGGAGCTATGGGCTACATCCATGGAAGTAGAAAATCAACATATGGCTATGATTTAAGAACAGAAGTTTATGGTTCTGAGGGCACAGTATTCGTTGGATGTAATGCCGACCCACTATTCTCAACTGGCACACGTGAAGGCATAGTTTACAGCGGATTTGCTTGGTTTGCTGGCAGATTCTACGATGCCTATGTTGCTGAGGATCAACATTTCATAGAGTGTATTCTTGAGGATAAGAAACCTCTAATAGATGGAACTGACGGCTTAAGGGCTGTTCAGATAGCTGAGGCAGCATGGAAATCAATAAAAGAAGAAAAACCAATAAAAATAGAATACTAAGGTAAGGAAATTTTAAATCAAATTTAGAATATTTCATTCTCTTTAACTATTTATCATTCTTACCTTAACGCATCATATTAGCTTCACCATAGTACTGTATAGGAAAAAATAATAAAGCCTCTTTCATAAAAGGGATACTTGAGCCATAAACACAGCTGTGTGTTCGGGTTGATTTTATATGCGTGCAGCAGTAGTTTATGCAGAGTTTGCTCCAAGACCAGGTTATGAGTTAACCGAAGCAGAAAAGAAAACGAGAAAAGTTCGTGAAGGCAATAGGGTTTGGAAGAACCCCAAGTTAGTGCTTGAGGATAAGCCTAAGCCGAAGCCTAGCCCAAAGGAGGTTCTAATAAGGGTTAAGGCCTGTGGTATATGTGGTAGTGATATACACTTTGTTGAGACAGATGAAGAAGGCTATATGATCTACCCTGGTTTAACAAGATTCCCTGTAGTCATTGGTCATGAGTTTAGTGGTGTTGTAGAGGAGGTTGGACCTAGAGTACAAACACTAAAGCCTGGTGACATGGTCACTTCTGAGGAGATGTTATGGTGTGGTGAGTGTGACGCCTGCCGTATGGGCTATGTTAACCACTGTATAAGACTAAATGACCCAGCAGACTTAGAGTATGGTGAGTTAGGCTTTACAACAGACGGTGCAATGGCAGAATATGTTGTTGTAAAGGAAAAGTACTGTTGGAAGATAGACTCACTATTAAACCAGTATAAGAGTGAAGAGAAGGCATATGAAGCTGGTAGCCTAGTAGAGCCTACATCAGTAGCATACCATGCAATATTCAACAGAGCTGGAGGATTCAAACCAGGAGCATACGTTGTAGTATGGGGTGCAGGCCCCATAGGCTTAGCGGCTATAGGATTAGCTAAGGCAGCTGGTGCAGGTAAGGTAATAAGCTTTGAGATAAGCCCTGTAAGAATAGAACTCGCCAAGGTCATGGGTGCAGACTACGTATTTAACCCAGTAGAGCTACAGAAGAAAGGTATTGCACCATGGGAAAAGATACTAGAGGTTACTGGTGGTGAAGGAGCAGACCTACATGTTGAAGCGGCTGGAGCACCAGCCCATACATTACCACAGATGCAGAAGAGCCTAGCCATAGGCGGTAAGATTGCTTGGATTGGTAGAGCACCAAAAGAGGTACCAATATACCTCGAGATATTCCAGGTAAGAAGAGCCCAACTCTTCGGTAGCCAGGGACACTCAGGCTGGGGCACATTCAAGAACGTAATAAGACTAATGGCCGCTGGAAAGATAGACATGACAAAGATCATTACAAGTAGATTCTCACTAGACGATGTACTAAAAGCATTTGAGAGAGCACATAAGCGAATCGATGGGAAAATTACAATAAAGCCTTAAAGCCTTATAAACTTCACTTCTATATTTTTCAACAGCTGAAATATAATAAGTATAGTTCTTATCCCCTTAGTTTTAAACTACCATTGTAAAGCGGCTTCTATTTAAAAGCCTAGTCCTGGTTTTACTGTCTCTTAGACTATTTATCGACTGAAGGCATAAAATATTATAAAGAACTTGTAATTATTTAAACCGGTACATAGAAGGTGGACTTATATTGTTTAGGAAGACTGAAAACATTAACGAAATCTCTCGTAAGAGGGAGCTAAAGACGCATGATATTGTTAAAAGGTTAAGCGTTATCTCTCCCAATAGAGTGCACTTAAAGAACTACCCTATAGACAACCCGGTATCAATATTTAATCCAGCGCTCATAGTGCGTGAAGAGACAGCCTACATCTATGCTAGAATAATACTAGGATATTTTATGTATGTAAGTGCCATAGTTCGTTTAGAAGTACCTCTCGATGACATATACTCGAGTATAGCAAGTATAAGCCATTATCCATGCAGCTTCATAGTTAATCCCTCAACAAAATATGACATATGGGGGACTGAAGATCCTAGGATAACTGAGATAGATAACAAGCTGTACATGACATATGTAGGTAGAACAATAAACTACTTTAACCCTGCAGTTCGACGGGAGCGAACTCTACCTGTAATAGCTATATCAGAGAATAATAGCCATAGATGGAGTAAGAAACTAGTGTTAGTCCTACCTAAAGATCTAAGGGATTTTGTAGTTAGCGATAAAGATGCATTTATCATAAAGACAAGAAATGGAGAAATACTCGTATTCCATAGACCACACTTAACAGATGAAAAATTCTACCTACTAATAAGTAAAATAAGTGTTGAATCATTAAAGCCCAATGAGAGCATTAAAGAGGTTGAGGTCAAGAATGCAACAATAGTCTTGGAGGCATTACCTGAGGAACACAAGCTTGGCTGGGCTACACCACCAATAGAAATAGAGCCCGATACATACCTCACATTAGTTCATGGAGTCGATAAATATATCGAGGGCTATCGTGTTTTTGCAGCCTTAGTGAAGTATGATAAAGATGTTGGCCCTAGAGTTATAGCTGTGACACCATACTACATTATGGAGCCTAAGACTCCCTATGAGCTGTTTGGCGATAGACCTTACACAATATTCCCATGCGGCCTTTATAGAGTAGATAAGGATAAAGCGTTGATATCATATGGTGCAGGAGACTTCGTTGTAGGCATAGCTGAGCTTGATATAAACGAGGCAATGGCAATTCTCGATAAAAATAGAGTTGAATAAGTTTATTTCAACAGTTATTTTATTACCTATCTATTTCCCAATTACTGATGTCTGCAATTTTTTAATCTTCCTGCCAAATCTAGCTTTATTAACTATAAACCTCTCATGGATACCTTCACCAATCTTTATGTTATTCAAGTATACTGCAACTTCAAATACTAACTTTCTACCCTCAACTGCTATGAGCTTAGCCTCAACAAGCACCTCTACATCTATAGGTGCAGGGTTAAGATGGCTTACACATATCTTAGTTCCAACAGTTGTATATTCCTCTGGAAGATACTTCTCAACGCACTTCCATGCAACATTCTCCATAAACGCTATCATTGAGGGCGTTGATAAAACATTAACCCCGCCACTACCAAGTACCTTAGCGGTATGTTCAGACTTAACTTTGAATTTTTCTCTACATGTTAATCCTACTGGCATTTCGAATTTCACTGAAGACATAACGATTACACCTAAAGCTAGTTCAAATAAAAAAGAGTTAATTAAGGTAGAAGTTATTTAGCTTTTAAAGCCTGGCGCTCTAACCTTCAACACTTCCTTATTCACTAATGTTGGTGGCTCTCTTCCCTCATAGAATGCTATAAGGTTTTCTGCAACTAGCTCTGCCATTTTATGTCTAGTCTCGTAGGTTGCACTACCAATGTGCGGCACTAATATTACATTCTTGAAAGCTGTTAGTGGATGATTTGATGGTAGTGGCTCTTGGTCGAAGACGTCAAGACCTGCAGCTGCTATCCATCCTTCTCTTAGCGCCTTGATCAATGCATCGGTGTCTATTACTGCCCCACGTGCTGTATTTACGAGTATTGCTCCTTTCTTTACCTTCTTTAACCTCTCTTCGTTTAACATGTGATAGGTTTCCTTAGTGAGTGGAGTATGTACTGATATGATGTCACTTTCTGCTAATAGTTGATCTAGATCTCTGTATTCTACACCAAGTTTCTTCTCTAGCTCAGGCTTTCTAACTACATCATAGTAAATTACTTTCATGTTGAAGGCTTTTCTTCCTATCTCTGCTACTCTACTACCTATACGTCCAAGGCCTATGATTCCAAGTGTTTTACCATAGAGTTCTACACCAAGCATCATCTTAGGATGCCATCCTGTTCTCTTCCTCCACCATTCACCCCATCTAACGAAGTGATCCGCTTCTACAATTCTTCTACAAACAGACATTATTAGGGCCCATGTGAGCTCTGCTGTAGCTTCTGTTAGTACTCCAGGAGTGTTTGTTACATAAATTCCAAGTTTTGTAGCTGTTTCTACATCAATATTATCGTATCCTACAGCGTATTGAGCTATAATACGTAGCTTCTTAGCTTGCTGTAGTAGGTTGGCATCTATCTTATCTGTTAATAGTGTTACAGCTGCATCAATATCTTTGAATTTCTTTAAGAGAACTTCATATGGTGGCGGCTCATATCTATCCCAGACTTCAACATCATAGTATTGTTCGATTTTTTCAATTACATCTTTGAATAATTCTCTTGTCATGAATAATTTAGGTTTCAAGATCCTATCACCATGAGTTCCATTATAAATGGATACTAAGGATAACTAATAAGGGTTTTCTCCATAATGGACAATAGCAAGTCAATATATTGTGTAGAAGGCTTCTTGAAAGTAGAAACAGTGAAAAACAAACTTGTACCACATTACATAGGGGGTCTCAAGAATTGAAAAGCAAATATCTTGGCCCTTTACCCCACCTATCTACGGGAATAAGGCTTCCAGATATAGTTGTCCCACCGATTCTTAAAGCATATAAGGACTATGATGCTGTAGGAGGCTTAATGCTATCCTATAATAGAGAGACCGCACCAAGCTCAGTAATCTCCTCAATGGATCCTAAGCTCTTTCTCAGAGGGCATACAGGAACCTCGATAACGGAGTATATAAGTAAAGCCCGAGAGTATATCACAATATATGAGGTGCCGATGGAGATAGAGGCAGATCACGTTTCACTTATGGCATCGCCAGAAAGAGCTATCAAAAGAATAACTGGGGCTGAGTTTGAGTATGGGTTAAGTGATGAAGAGATTAGGGATTCTCTAAACTATATTGAGGAAGAGTTTAAGGAAGTAGCTAAGGTAGGAGGGGTAAACTTTGTAACAATAGATACATGCGAACTGATAGACTTGGGAGTGGATAAGCTAAACAATAAAGAAGTAATAGAATTATATGAAACGAAACTCGATAGTGAGATGAGGAAGAGACTTGAAAGAGAGTATTGCAATAGAATCTCCACTTTCATTAACGGCGATTTAATTTTAAGAGTTAAGTTTAAGAAGGAAACTATCGCAAAACTAGCACTTAAGTTCTTAAAAAGTGTTGAATATGTAAGAAAAGTCTACGATCTTATCTTACGGTATCTTGAGGGACCTTTTGGTGTTGAAGTATCATTAGATGAGGTACCACAGGTAACCAAGCCCGGGGAGCTACTATTCTACTTAAATGAGTTACACCATGTAGGCGTATATCCTGACTTTATAGCCCCTAATATAGGCTTTAAGAAGAGAGAAGACTATGACGGAGACCTTGAGGAGCTTAAGAGAACTGTAAAAACATTACACACTATAGCTAAATCGTTTGGTGCATTACTCTCACTACATTCCGGTAGTGGAGCACATCCATATAGCGATAAAGGAATAGGCACATGGAACACTATACGTGAAGCAACAAATGGTATGGTAAAATACAAGGTATCAGGAGTATATATTCAGCTACTACTTGAGGTAATGTCGAGATTCTCACAAGGCTCAAAGCCTAGAAGACTCTATGAGGAAATATTCGACACAGTCTACGAGTACCTAAAGCGGGAGATAACTAGGAAGACAGCACTATACTCACCAGCTCTCGAGAAAGCATTAAAAGAGTACGAAGAAGCTGTAAAAAGAGATCCAGCAGTAAAATATAATCCACGTATAGACTTCTTCAGACACTACTTCTTCGTATTCCAAGCTGTAAGAGACAGTAAAGGCAATAGATACCTGAGAAGTAGAGTACTTGAACTCTATAGTGAGAATGCTGAGTTAAGAAGAGCCTATGAGAAGGAAGCCTACGATTTAACAAGGAGAATCTTGACAAAGCT
>Ga0190367_1000755_pt1 | contig 21288 bp, 20 predicted proteins | sample 4872181011_MG_FD_171838 | JGI IMG/M metagenome (GOLD analysis project Ga0190367, IMG submission 171838) | Hydrothermal vent microbial mat bacterial communities from Southern Trench, Guaymas Basin, Mexico - 4872-18-10-11_MG | ecosystem: Environmental > Aquatic > Marine > Hydrothermal vents >...
GTATTTTAAAAAGAAAATGAGAAAGAAATTCTGATCTAAACCTTTTTGACCATAATAATATACGTAACGAAAGCATTCATGTTAAGTCAAGGATTGGCAGTCGGCTGAGACAGATTATTAAGGGATTAATGAACAGTTACAGGTATAGTGTTAACCGTAAGAATACTATTCCCCTTAGAGATAAAATGGTCCTCTTAGGATCTAATGGAGCTAGTAAAATTGCAGCAGCAAAAACGCTTCAAGAGGTAAATAAATTTAGTATGCAGTGAGAAAATATGTACGAAAAAGGGTAATCGATTTCGAGGTAAGTAATCGTGATGAAAAGACCTGATTTAGTTTCAACGGGTGTAAAGGCTCTTGATGAGTTACTTGGTGGAGGACTGCTCCGTGGAAACATTGTGCTTGTTGCTGGTCACCCAGGCTCAGGTAAGTCAACTCTTGGAGCACAATTTCTATACTATGGAGCAGTCGAGGAGAATGAACCCGGCATCTACGTATCCTTTGCTGAGGGTAAAAGAGAGTTTTACTACCATATGAAACAGCTTGGAATGAATTTTGAGAAATTGGAGAAGGAGGGTAAGTTTAGGTTTATTGAGGGGCTTTCAGGGGTTTCACAAAGTGTCATACACGAGTTAATTAACATTATAGCAAGTGTTATCGAGGAAGTAGGAGCGAAGAGAATAGTCTTAGATCCTATAACAGCTCTGCTTATGTATTTTAAGGAAGAAGAGGCTAGGGTGTTCTTTAGAGAGGTATTGATGAGGCTTCTCAAACCACTTAACATGACAGCATATTTCATCGCAGATCTTCCTCATGGAAGAGAGGTTATAGGATTTGGCTTTGAAGAGTTTCTTGCAGATGTAGTTATAAGGCTTGTATATGAGGGGGTTCCTGGAACAGAGCTTGTGAGGAGAAGAATGATTGTTCAGAAATCAAGGTATTCTCCTGTTCCAAGGTATGCGTATGATTTTGAAATAGGTAAAGACGGGATAAGAGTGTTCACCCCTGTTGAACAGGTTCCTCTCGGAAGCTATGAGCTTAAAAGGGTTCCAACAAGAATTCCTGGATTAGATAAGATGCTTGGAGGAGGATTACTGAAAAATAGTTTAACAATTATTAGTGGTTCTAGTGGAACCGGAAAAACCATTATATCCATGAGGTTTGCAGTTGAAGGTGCTCTTAAGGGAGAACGTGTCCTTTACATATCTTTCGAAGAATCAGATAAACAACTTAAAAGAATACTTAACACAATGGGTTTTAACTATGAGAAGCTGAAAAACCACTTAACAATACTATATAGGACTCCAAGACTTCTTACCATAGGTCAGATAATGAACGAAATCGCCGAGATTCTTAAGAAGTACAAGCCTTCAAGGTTAGTTATTGACGGAATCTCAGCCTTAGAAAGAATGTATCGCGACCCAGCAACACTTCATGCAATAATAAAAGCTATAGCAGCTCTCTGCAAATCTTATGGAGTTACAGCAATCATGACTTCTCTTAGAAATGTCTTGAAAGGTGAAGAGGCTGGCTACAGTACGATAGCTGATACATTAATAGGGTTAGACTTTGAGCGAAAAGGTAGCAAGCTTCAAAGAGTTATTGCAGTTCTAAAGATGCGAGGGTCTCTTCACGATACCAATATTCGAAAGATAGACTTTGATGAACGGGGGAGGGTTGTGGTTCATGACTGATGAAGTTAAATGTGATGAGATTAGGTTAGTTGAAGAGTTCCTAGAAACAGCGTTTAACTCAATATTCAGTAGCTCACTCTACACAGTTTTAGACTACCATGTAAGAAGAATTGCTGGTACTAGCCTTGCTAAGCTCATACTTGAAAAGCCAAGAGAGGTCTTTAGGGCCCTTACCATGATAATGAACGAAGACAAATATGCAGTAGGATTACTGGAAAGAACACTGGAAAAACACATTGAACAAGTTCTTAAACGCCCGGTAGGTGAGGAACTTTTTGAAGCAATTGTGAATGACGATGCAGAGAGAGTTAAACAGATACTAATAAGACTTGCACGAGAATATATGGCAAAAGTTAGAAGCGTTTAGCCCTTATCTTTAGGAATACTGGTTACTCCTCTTTACTTTTAATACGTTACCAGCACATGCTCTGTATGCTTCATCGATATAATTAGTTGAGATACTCACTCTTACTAGTAATCACCTAGTATAGTACTCTTTAGTAAAACAGGTATGACAAACGTATTTAAGATACTTTAATTTTTAAGACCAGGTCTGATCATCAGTTATAATCAGCTGAGACAGGTGCAGTCATCTATGTCCTTTTTCCCGTGTTCATCATCTATAATGGCCTTGTATCTTTATTCTATAAAAACTTATAATTTTTACTGCAGTATTTTCTAGCAGATGATGATACGACGGTCTTCGGAGCTTGAGCTGTGAAGTATCCTTGATTTCACTGATTAAACTATCTTAACTCCCTTTTTCTCTGATACTTCCTTAATGATTTTTAATGTTCTATTAAATATTTCCTGCAGCTTCTTTTCTTTTCTAGCTTCCGCATATATTCTTATTTTAGGTTCTGTCCCAGAAGCCCTAACGAGAACCCATGATTTATCCGGCATGTTTAATCTTAAACCATCTATTGTCAGTTCCGATTCGTATTCTTTAAAAACCTCTCTCATTCTATCATGTACTTCACTTACTATTTCATATTTTAGTTCTTCAGGTACTTTATATGAAGCTCTTATTTGCGGATATTCAGGTATTTCTTCCAGCAGTTTCTCTATTGTTACACCTTTTTCCAGCATTTCCTTTGTTAATAATGCTGCTTGATATATTCCGTCAACCCAATAGCCCCAATCTGGATCTATAAGTTTCCAAGGTTCAGCAGCCATTACAGCTTTTTCTCCATACTCCAACAGTTTTTCATGTGTTTTACCTAATTTTGCTCTTTCAACTTTCCCGCTATATTTTTCAACGATTTCATCTATGACAAAAGAAGTATCTATGGATACAATGACTACTCCTTCACCTTTCTCTTTAAGTTTAAGCATAGCATAAAATGCTAATAGTCTATCATTAAGAATGAATTTTCCATTGCTTGAAAGCGCAGCTAACCTGTCTGCATCGCCATCATGAGCTAGCGCAGCATCTGCCTTCAATACTTTAACATGTTCTCCTAATTCTTTAAGTACATCTGGTCTTGGTTCAGGGATTCTTCCTGGAAACATGCCATCATAATGGCAGTTTATTGTGACAACGGATGCTCCTAATTCTCTAAGTATTATAGGTGTAATGTTTGATGCAGCTCCATTAGCGCAATCAACGACTATTCTTACTCTTTTCTTAACCTTTTCAGGTCTGAGTTTGAAAATAAGTTCTTCCATGTAGTTGTTAACTATTTCAGGATAGTACTCTAGTTTTCCAACAGAATCCCATTTAGCATAGTTAAACTTCTTACTGAATATTATGTTCTCCAGTTTTCTCTCCATGGGAATTGTGAACTCCATACCTTTACCGTTAAAACATTTAATACCATTATCTGGTGGAGGATTATGGCTTGCAGTGATTATTACACCTGCATTAGCTCTCAGTGCAGGTATAGAGTAGGCGAGTATTGGCGTCGGTACCAAACCTAGGTTTATAACATCTACTCCTCCTGCCATAAGACCTGAAGAAACTATTGTTGCTAATAAGGGTGATGTTAACCGAACATCATGCCCAACTGTTGCTAAACCTTTTCCCTCTAAAAATGTTGCTAAAGCCAAACCTACTTCATACGCTATTTCAGGCGTAATTACTTTCCCATATTCTCCACGAATACCAGCTGTACCAAAAAGTCTTTTACGCATTTAGTTATACACCAAGATAACATATTTTAGTTCTCCATACTAAAGGTTTAACACAAAGTAAACTATAGAGCTAACAAGTATGAGTGATAGATAATGATTGATGTGCACTGCCATATACATGATGAAGTATTTGATAATGATAGAGAAGAAGTTATTAGCAGAGCTAAGGAAAAAGGAGTAAAACATATAATAATTTCTGCAGTAAAACCTGAAGAGGTTTCTAAAGCATTAAACATTGTCAATAGCTTCAAAGAATATATGAGCTTAACTATAGGTCATGATCCCGTAATTGTAAGTGATGAAGTTTTTGAAGAACAGCTTAAGAATGTAAAAAAGTACTTGGACATTATCGTAGGTATTGGTGAAGCAGGTTTAGACTATTACTTCGTTAGAGACCATGGTGAAAGAGATAGGCAAAGAAGGATTTTTGCCTTATGGATTAATGTTGCTAAGGAACTTGACTTACCCCTTGTTATCCATTCTAGGAGTGCTGGAAAATACGCAATAGAAATTCTTCTTGAACAAAAATACTTTAACGTGGTTATGCATGCTTACGATGGTTCTGTGGGCTGGGCTATTGAAGCAGCTAAACATGGTGTGTATTTTTCAATTCCGCCAAGTGTAATATTCAGTATTCAAAAACAGAAGCTTGTAAGAAAACTGCCCTTGGAAAACCTACTTTTAGAAACAGATTCCCCAGTCCTCTCTCCTATCAGAGGAGAGAGAAATGAACCTGCAAACATAGTATATTCAGCTATGAAAATTGCCGAAATAAAAAATATTTCATTAAGTAAGGTTATCGACGCTACTATTGAAAACACTTTAGATGTTTTTAAAAAGTTAAAGCTACAAATTTAACATCCATGGTCTTTACGTTTAAAATGGCTACTGTTGGCTCACCGCTAAGGTAGCCGCATGCTTCACCAGGATTTATCAGTAAAGTGTTTTTAACTCTCCTTAACTCTTTTCTATGGGTATGGCCGAAAACTACAACATCAAACATACTGCTTTTCGCTAAAGCCTCAATAATAACATTTGAAGTACCATGAGTTATAGCTATTTTCTTGCCGTCAGTATTTATTGTAGCTATTTCTGCTTCTAAACGAATATCATACTTTTTCGCAAGTTCAAGCAGCATTTTTCTTTCCCCATCGTTATTACCAAAAACCCCTATTACCTTAATACCCCCTTTAGCTATTCTTTTTAATGTAAATGGTGCTATCCAGTCTCCAGCGTGAAGTATAAGCTCTACATTATGGTCTTTAAATACTTCTAAAGCTTTATCTACTGCTCTAAGATTGTCATGAGTATCGGAAATTAGGCCCACAAGTTTTTCTTCCATAATCTAACACCATGAGGTGATTATGTCACTAGGTTTAATAATTTTTAATGTCAAAACTACTACACAGAATCTATTAAGTCGCTTAGAGGTTGCTGCATGGTTTAATAATATGCCTGTTAAAGTGCATGCTAAATTATGTGTCCAATGTAAGGGAGTTAGGAGGCTTTGCGGTAAGCCATTATGTCCTATCCTTTTAAGGTTTAGAGCATCTGTAAGAGCTATTTCAAAAGTGAGAATTAGTGGAGATAACATTATTTTCGGATCAACTCCTCCAACACTCATAGTTGGTGAAGGAGGATATCCTGAAGTTAACATTTATACAGGAATAGTTTCTGATAAAGATCCTAAATTATATGATAATCCAGAGGCATGGTGGGGTAGGCTTTCGTTAGAGAAAATAATTGAGCTAAGGTCGTCTCTTATTCTTCCACGGAGAAGATGTAGAGTTTCTATAGCAAAACTGTCTAGTACAGGGAATTTCTACGAGGTACAACTTGCTTCTGCTTCTAGAAAACCTGTTGATACTGAGGCTAAGCTCCTAAAGAAACCTTATCCTATACTTAGATTTGATGGCCTTATAGCTCCATTAGGTCCAACGGCGCCTTTAGAAAGAATTAGGGTAATAGATAACCCTTCATTGGATAGGGTGGTTGAAAAGGTAATTAATGACTACGATTTAAAGGCTAAGGAAGGGGTAAGAATACTTTATAGTAAAGGTGTCTCAATATATGACATTATTAGAGTTTTCTCTGCAGGGCTACTTGGTAAAATTAGGAAGAGAAAACTTGTTCCAACTCGTTGGGCGATAACTGCTGTAGATTCTATGTTATGTGATATGCTTGTTAAAAAGGTAAGAAACTTTCCATCAATAAATAGCTTCTTAGTATACAATGTAACTTACTTAGGTAACCACTTTGAAATACTTCTCATTCCCGGCGTTTATTCTTTCGAATTACTCGAAATTTGGTTGCCTCGAACAGTATGGACAGGGAGCATTTTGAAGCCTATAGTTATTGAAAACTATGAGCTATGGGATGGTAAAATAAGACGCGATACCGATGGAGGATATTATGCACTGAAATTAGGTGTTTTAGAGAACCTATATAGTTTAAGGAGACAAGCACTAGTTATTGCAATAAGGGAAATAGGAACAGAATACTATGCCCCCGTAGGAAACTGGCATATCAGAGAAAGTGCAAGAAAAATGTTTAATAAAAAACCTGAGAAGTTTAGCAGTCTAAAAGAAGCTTTAGCTGCCATAGGTAAAAGATTAAGTGTAGGCTTAGAAATAGTTATTGAAAACTCTGTATTATTAAGAAATGTTTTAAGACAAGAGAAAATAATAAAGTATATGTAGCAGAATTTATAATTGGCTTAAGCTCTTCACGTATTCCGCACTAACTTTTTTCACAAACGATGTTAGCAGTTTTGAAGCATATACTACATCTTTAAGATCTAGTACTTCTATAGGCGAATGAATATAGCGACAAGGTATAGATATAGTAGCTACAGGTACTCCTTCTCTTGAAAGCATTATTGCAGCCGCATCTGTAGCTCCTCCTACCAATACCTCTAACTGGTATGGTATTTTCTCTTCTTCAGCTATTTTAATAAGCAACTCTCTTAATTTTGGATGTGAAATGTTTCCCTTGTCCATAATCTTTATAGCTGGCCCTTTACCTAGTGATGTAACCCAGTCTTTTTCATCGACCTCTACTACATCGTTAGCTGTAGTTACATCGACAGCAATGCCTAGATCCGGTTTTACCGCGAAAGCTGAAACTGTAGCACCTTTTAACCCTATTTCTTCTTGTACTGTGAATACTGCATATACGTTGGCTTCATGATTTACATTACTAAGTTTTTTTAGCATATAAATTACCGTTGCTACACCTACTCTGTCATCAAATGCCTTACCTGTAATTTTATCTGCTCCACCAAGCCTAACCATTTCTCTATCAAGTACTGCTATGGACCCTATTTTTACACCTAGCTTTTCTGCTTCCTCTTCACTTTCAACTCCTATGTCAATAAATAGCTTTTTCATTTCTAAAACTTGTTTTTTCTCTTCAGGAGTCATTAGATGTGGGGGTTTAGCTCCTATAACTCCCCGAACTTTCGTTTTCCCGGTATATATGATAACTCTTTGTCCAGGTAGAATTCTCTCATTCCATGAACCTATGCTAGTAAATCTTAAAAAGCCTCTCTTATCTATGTGAGTTATCATTAACCCTATCTCATCCATATGCGCCGAGATCATGACTTTGGGTCCGTTATCTTTACCCTTCTTTAAAGCTATTATGTTACCTAAACTATCCGTTTTTATCTCATCAACTACATCGCTTATCTCTTCAACTATTATGTTCTTAACTTCGAATTCATGTCCTGAAACACCTATAGATTCAGAAAGCTTTTTTAGAAGGATAAAGAACTGAGCTTTCTCTGTTTCAGAAATCATATTTTCCACCATAGTCTTTGACGGCTTTCTAAACTAAAAATTCTTCTGTTAACCTTACTTAGCTACACCCAATACTTTATGAAAAGTATTTGCCTTACATGTCTTACAATAGTGATATAGCCTACCAACCTTTCGCAAATCGTAGCTAACATCAAGTATCCATTTTGTCTTACATTTCTCACATATCAAAACCCATTTTGTCATGTTATTTTTACCCAATAAACTTCTTCAAAATCTCTTCTACAGCTGTTGCCGTATTCTTTATTTTATCTACAGTATCTTTAAAGTCTTGAGGTAGAAAATCTTCTATTAAATCTATACTCTCTAAGGGTATGTACATTGTTCTTTTAGACTTTACATATCCACATTTAGAACACTTATACATCTTAGTTAATTTCACCATAGGCCTAAATAATTTAGATGATACATCTTTCCTTAGGTAAATGGGGCCTTCAATGCCTATATACGTATCTACAGTTTTCTCCTCAATGAAATATCCGCATTGAGGGCAACTGTCAACAAATGATTTTACATGTTTAGTGCAGGCTACTATGCTTAGGCTTAATGGCGTCAGATCAGGTACTATATTATTGGTTTTCTCTTCGACATTAAAGGCTTTCATTACAGGTTTTTCTTCTGTTAGTTGGCTTTTAGCCCTTATATTGTTCACTTTATTTCTAATACTACTAAGTAACGTGCTAAGAACAGATACCATTGTCGCTAACCTCATAAATTTAAGCTTACATATGCAGTTAGTTTTTAGTACTATCGCCATATCAGTAGTTGTCCGTGCCCCGTTAGTTTAGGTACTTCCGATACTTGGAGCGCTTAGTGTTGCTTCGGGTACAGGTTCATCCTACCTTTAGGCTCCTTAGACCCGTCTACGGCTCCAGAAGGTTTCTTTGCTCTTCAAAGCCATCGGCGAATCACGGGGATACCTCGTCCCTCACCTAAGCTTCATCAGCTCATAGGCTCCAGAACACCTATACTCAAGGAAGGTTTTTAAAGGTTACTAAACTTTCTGAAACCACAAAGACTGCTAATCTAATTCCAAGCAGCTATAGTAGCCAAAGTACCATCATACATTGAATAGTCTTACATAATTTTGAGGAATAACTATGTTAACAGTTAAGGAACAGAAAAGTTAAAGCACAATGAAAAACAATATCGTTGAATTCATTATTGACTAGGATATTAATTGTTACAAATGGAACCTTATACAAAGTTTGAGAAAACTCATAAGAGGTTCTACATAGGGGCGAATTTTAGAGCACCTTATTCGATTAATGTAAAGTCTATTATATGTAGATTAGCAATACCATGATTAATTATAACATGCTTTAACGCTATAGGAACATATATTAATGAGAAAGGTTCAATCGTAATTGTTCTTTGAAGTTCAGAGTAGTCTATTTTACCTACACCTTCAACAACATAGTATATGTGTTCATGGTTTCTTTCTGCGGGTCTTTCTATTTTCTTGCCCGGCCTAATGATTATTGATTTTACTCTTAAGCTTCTCTTACCTTTAATAAATCTTCTATAAAGTTCAAGTATAACAAAGTCTCCAGTAAATGGGATTTTAGCTGCTTGATCAGATATTTTTCTAGGTATCATTATTTCTAACCTTAACTATGTTTTTCTTTATAAGTTCGTCTAAATATTTCCTAAGAATTTTACGTACTTTCCAGCGCTTATTTATGTTTCCAAAGAGCCTTACTGCTGTTTTTCTTATACTTTCCGTTCTGGTTAAATCCTCAAGTATTTCCCTATCATTCTCCGGTATATTCTTGCAGTATCTTAAAGCTATTCTAGCGATTTCAACAGGTTTTAAACCTAACCATGGTTCTTCAATGTCAAGTTCTGTCAGCTTCTTTATAACATTAAACTCTATTATGGTTACTATATCGTCAGGTTTTATGTCACCATAGCTTTTCCTAAGTTCTTTAAGAAGTATTTTAACTGATGGGAATCCATCCTTCTTAGCATCTTCCTCTGTTAATTCCCTAATTCTCTTATGTCTAATGTTCACTATTTTAACAACGGCAACTGGTCTTCCGCCGCCATGAACTATTATCTCTTTATACTTAGGTGTAACCATGCCCAGTCTTATAGTGGTTTTCTTTATACCTTTGAGGATTAAGTCTACATATTCTCCCTTAACCATTAGATGTCTTCCGATAAACTTTTTCCTACCTTTATTATTTCCCATAACATATCCCATCATTAATGTTTTTATACAGTGTATAAGCATAGCTTTTCCTAGAAGATATGTGCAATGATGAATACATGCAAAAGTTGAACAGCTAAAGTATGTAAGGGGGCCAAAGCGCTGAGCTCATAAAGGATATTTTACTTCCACTATTCTCCTTAACTTAGCAGATTCTAATGCTGCTTCACATACAGCTAAAGCGCGTATACCGTCCATTCCCGTTGCTTTCGGACTTCTTTTATTAATAATTGATTCTAAGAAGTCCTTATCCTCAAGAAGTAAGGGTTCTTGAATATTAATTTTTGGTTTAAATACCCCATCGTTTTTGAACACTGTGAGTTCGTTTGCTACAAAGTCCACATTTACAACAGCTCTTTCTCCTGTCAAGGATAGGTATCTTATTTTGTACGGTGTTACCCAGTTTGCTTCGAACACTGCTGAATAAGTTTCATAGTTTATAAGCATTGAAGCAAAGTCCTCATAATAGCTGTGTTTCAGTTTTCCAGCGTCAGCATATACATACTGGGCTTTTTCATTGAAAATGTAATGGAGTAAGTCTATATCGTGAATTGCGAGGTCTTTAATAACGCCTACGTCCCACGGTCTATTAGGCCATAATGAGGTCCTTTTACTATTTGCTGTAAGTATTTTACCTAAAACATTGTTTTTCACTACCTTATCAATGACATAACTTACTAATGGGTGATATCTCATAATGAAACCTACAGCTAGTATTAAACCTGAATCCTTTGCATAATCATAGAGTTTAATAGCTTTGTATATAGAATCTGTCATAGGCTTCTCTATTAGAACGTGCTTACCACTATTAATTGAGGCTAATGCGTGCTCATAATGAAGCGGAGTAGGTGTTGAAATTATTACTGCATCTAAATCTTTCTCCCTAGCCAGCACCTTGTCTATTGAAGAGTAAAATTTAGCTCCATAAATTTTTGATACGTATTTTCCCCGTTCTGCATTAACATCTACTACAATTATATCTTTAACAAGAGTGCCATATAATGTTCTTAAAACTCTAACATGGTTTATACCCCAGCCTCCTACTCCGAAAACAGCTACTTTAAGCATATGTAGTCCCGTCAAATGCGTTCTTGCAACATAGCCAAAATACTTTTTCTAAACTTTAAAAATAAATATATTTGGTAGTTAACGTTGAGTGTTGAAGAACTTGTCTTTGACTTCCTAAAGGAAAACCCAGGGTCGAATCCCAGAGAAATTGCTGAAGCACTAGGTGTAGGCTACAATAGGATAAGGGCAGCTCTTTATCGATTAAGGGAAAGGGGGTTGGTTATAAGAACGGAAAAAGGATACACAGTCGCTTACAGGGCTCCGAGGAAAATGAGGAGAGAAGATAAAGGCCGCCTAGTGGAGAAGGTGAAAAGTGATAATTTAGAAAGATTATCTGAAGAAATAGATAAATTATCAAAAAAGGTAAGTACTATAGAAAAACGTATTAGCGAAATACTAAACTTAGTAGAAAATATACGTATTGAAATTAAAAACTTAGAAATAGTGGAAAAAAGACTTAATAAAGAAGTTGAATTAGTGAAGTCTAGAATAAATAAACTATGGGAATATTTAGGTAAGCTAAAGTTTAAGAGTTATGAAAAAGACGAATTCTTAAGTTTACTAAGTGCTGAAAAAGTGCTTAGTGTAAGTAGGGCTAAAAATATTATAAATAAACCTCTTGAAGAATACATAAGTGAAGATAAAGTTATTCTTGTTTCATCATATGTTATCGATAAAGAGTTTTATAATGAATTTAAGAAACTATTCCCCTTACCAGTAGATAAAGTAAAAAACCTTGATGAGAAATCTAAGGCACTTCTCAGAGCTATGGTTGATGAAGGACTTGCTTATTTACATAAAGGTAAGGAATATAGATTAATTTAAACTTATAGAGTGCTTCTCTGCTGCATGATAATACTATGTGGCTTTATTTTTTCATGAGACTTAATTATACTTCCAGCAAACAATGTGCTGTTAGCACCTATGTGAACATTACAACCAATGATTGCTCCAAGCTTTGTTAATAACTTTCCTTTAACTCTTACTGGATGTAATCGGCTGACTTTTGCACCAGAGGGCAAAATGTTTAATGTAACCGTGTGCGGTCCTAAAACACTACTTTCTCCTATTACTGTATCACCTATGTAGTTATATGAACTCACAGTTACGTTAGGCTGTATAGAGGAATGTTTTACCTCACTAAATGCGCCTACTATAACATTTTCTTCTACTGACGTGTATTCTCTTATTAAACAATGATCTCCTATAAAGCTATTTTTACCTATATATGCAGGGCCTTTTATTACAGCGTAATGGCTTATTTCGGCTTCATCATCTATTATTAATGGTCCTTCAATTACCGCTTTAGATGATATTGTAGCTTTACTACTTATATGTGAAAATCGTAGATCTCTAAGGACATATTCATTGGCTTTTAGAATATCCCACGGATACCCTATATCGACCCACCAGTCTTCCCAAAAACTAGGTACTACAGTGTATTCTTTTGCTAGCACGTTTAATGCTTCTGTAAAACCGTGTTCCTCAACATAATTTAAGAAGGTTGAAGGTAAAACAAAAATGCCTGCTACGGCTAATGTGCTTTCTGCTTTTTCGGGTACAGGTTTTTCACTGATGCTAACTATTTTGCTTTCGCTAATGTATGCTACTCCATACGATTCAACATCAAGTTTAGGTGATAAAAGTATGGATGCTTCGGCACCACTGTTAATATGCGTTTCTAATGTTCTAATATATGCTTTAGGGTTAACTACTATGTCTCCATAAGCTAATATGAAGTTTGGACTTCTTACAAGGTCCTTAGCTGAAAGTATAGCAGCATCTATTCCTTCGCCTTTCTGATAAACTATCGTTATAGAGAGAGCACGGCCCCATTTTTCCTCAACATATTTAGCAAGTTTCTTATGAGATAGCACTACTATGACTTCATCTAATGGAAGCTTAGATAGGCCTTCTAAAACATAATCTATCACAGGCTTACCTACAATACGAACCATGGATTTCGGCATGCAATCAGTTATAGGCTTAAGTCTTTCCCCTCTTCCTCCGGCTAATACTACGGCTTTGAACCTATATTGAAACATGAAATATTACCTCCTATTCTACTGTTACAGTTTTAGCTAAGTTTCTTGGTTTATCAGGGTCGTAACCTCTTTTTACTGCTGAATAGTAAGCTAGCAGTTGCAGTATTGGTGTGTATGTTATAGGGGAAAATAAATGGTCATGTAAGGGTATTTTAATGCTGTAATCTAAGACTTCTTTAAATTCTTCAAAAGGTTCTGGGATTAAACCGATGGTTAAAGCGTTTCTAGCTTTCATTTCAGTTACATTTCCGAGAATGTTTTCACTATTTTCATCGTCTAAAACTATAAACAATACTGGGAAGTCTTTTTCAACTAATGCTATTGGGCCGTGTTTGCTTTCTCCAGCTGGATATGCTTCAGCGTGAATGTATGCTATTTCTTTAAGCTTTAAAGCTCCCTCCATAGCTATAGGTACTCCAAGCCCTCTACCAAGATAGTACATGCTATTTTTCCTATGTATAATTTCAGCAATACTATTAACAAACGCTTCATGTTTCATAATTGTTTTCTCAACAATTTTAGGAGTTTTCTCTAACTGTTTTCTTAAACTAGCTATTTCATCCATATTTAAAGCGGCATTTAGCTCTGCAACTTTCAATACTACGGCTAATTCAACAAGTACTTGCGTTGTGAAAGTCTTTGTTGCTGCAACGCCTATTTCAGGACCTGCCCTTGTGTACACTGTCAGATCACTTTCTCTTGGAATTGCACTATCGATAACGTTGGATATAGCAAGTATTTTTGCTCCTCGTTTTTTAAACTCTCTTACCGCCATTAACGTGTCTATAGTTTCTCCACTTTGAGAAATAGCTATTAATAGGTCTCCATACTTAACTGATCTAACATACTTACTGTATTCACTAGCTATTAGTGGTATTGTAGCAATCCCTGCTATAGAGTTAAGATAGTAATCCAATACTAAACCGGCATGGAAGCTTGTACCTGCAGCTGTAATAAACACCCTTCTAGCATTAACAATCATATTAGCTGCCTGCTCTATTTCTTCACCTAAACCATTTATTGTTTCTCTTAAGGCTCTGGGCTGTTCATGAATTTCTTTTAACATATAATGCGGGTATCCAGCTTTTGCAGCCATTTCGGCAGTCCAGCTTATGAACCTAAGCCTCTTACTTACATCTACAATTTTTCCTGTGTGCAGATTTTCAATAAAAACATTGGTTGGTGTTATATATCCTACTTCGAAGTCTTTAACAACAACTATTCTTCTTGTATGTTCGAGAAAAGCAGGTATATCGCTTGCTATGAAGTTAAATCCGTCACCAATACCTATTATTAATGGTGAATCTTTTTTAGCAAAAAATATGGTGTTAGGTTCTGAGATAATTATCGCAGCTATGGCATAACTTCCTTTAACGTGGCTTATAGCTTTTTTAAATGCCTCATAGGGTTTAAATCCCTTATTCAAATATTCTTCTATTAAATGAGCTACTACTTCAGTATCTGTTTCGCTGCGAAAAATGTGTCCTTTAGCTATTAGCTTCTTTTTCAGTTCCATATAGTTTTTAATTATCCCATTATGGACAATAGCTACGATTCTTCCACAATCAATGTGTGGATGCGCATTATTATCGCTAGGTGCTCCATGGGTAGCCCATCTGGTATGGCCTATAACGGTGTTTCCTGGTACTCCATCAAAGTTCATTTTTCTACGGACTTCCTCTATTTTACCTTTACCTTTTCTAACAACTATCATTCCTTTGAATATTGAAGCTAAACCTACGCTATCATAACCTCTATATTCCAGCTTTTCTAGACATTTCCGTATAATTTTAGCTGGTGAGCTTAATTTTCCTTGAAGACACGTTACACCAACAATACCACACATTATGTTCTTATCCTCTTTTTGATTTTCACCAGTAAACTCTTCTCTAAGTAAGCTAAGCCATATTTATGCGGTGTAAGATTGTAAAGAATGGTAATAAGTAAAGCATTATGTAAAGCTACGGTTAGTGCACCAAACACGTTAAAGTTAATGTAGAAGAACTCCATTATGCCGTAAAAATATGTTTCAAAAAACGCTAATATGTTTCTTACTACGAACTTCGCTGATCCCTCAAATGACATGAGCAGTAGATTTCTCGCACTATATGGATGCATATCTTCTTCAATAATTATATTCTCATTCAATACAGCTGGAGGGAAATAGTATAGTAATGGATAAATAAGCGAGCCTGTGAGTGTAGCTAAAAGTAATATGTATTTAAGTATATTTTTGCTGTTTCTGCTTAAAACATATGTTATAAATGGGTAAGCCCAAAGAATGTATTGTGGGTTCTGTACCTTGTTAAATACTATGAAAACCAAAATTAATGCCCCTATCGCTTTAAATATGCTATCTTTGTCTCCTTCCTTAATTTTAACCTTAAACAGAACGTATGAGTATACAAGCACAAATAAGGGTATCCAAATCCAGCTTAACATATTTGCATGTTCAAATTTATAGTTCGAAATGAGCATGGGTACATTAAATATAGATAGCATCTGCGGATACCGTGAAGCATGGAATTCAAAAACCTTCTTAATCATCAATACAGGGCTGTACAACAGGAATGGTAATGATATTGTAACTACAGGCAGCATGAAAAATAGTAAAAACCTTACAAGCTGTTTTCTACTATCTTTAAGAACTTTGAATGCAAGCGGTATTAAAATTACAGGAACAAATTTTAAGGCTGTACCCAGACCCCAGAAGAGACCTGCTCTTTCATATTTTTTCTTAACAAAAGAGTAAGCCCCTAAAACCATAAACAATACCATTAAAGGATCAAACTGATAAGCCAAATAAACTATCCATACAGGAATACCAAAAATCCACCATTTAGCTACCTTCCATCCCTCATTCCTATATAAAATGTAGCCTGTTAATACTATAGAGAATGTTAAGGGTATTCTCATGAGCAGTCTCATGGAGTCTATGTAAAATGTAGAACTAGCTATGTTAGCTAAGTTTATTAGAAAAGTTATGAGCGCATTTGATATCATATAGGTTAAGATGAACACTATAGGAACTAACGGCATATATCCTGCCTTTCTTGCATCGCTATATATTCTTAGGATATTTTTATTTTCAGCTATTTTAGCCCATTCCATGAAGACTTTTATATCGTAATAGTTCCATGCAATCCAGCTTGTGGTTATAAGCAATACTATGGCTAATGCGAAAAACAGGCCCTCCTTATGCTTCCTTAAGAACTCTAAAATTATAATTGGCATTCAGATTCCACTACTTGAATTTAGTTAGAAAAGTATGCTTTAAGTGTTATCTAAAGATGTTATTTCTGAATTTCAACAGTTACTCCTTTAGCTGAAATGCGAGCATCCATAGGGGTTCCACCAATAATCCTAATTGCAGTACTTACCTCAGCTACTCTTCCTGGAGCCAATGCTATCATGCATCCTCCTCCACCGGCACCTGTGAGTTTTGAACCTAAAGCTCCTGCCTGTCTAGCAGCATAGACTAGGTCGTTCAGTTCTTTCGTTGAAACACCTAACGCATCTAGCAGACCATGATTTATGTTCATTAACTCCCCTACTTCAATGATGTTCCCTTCAAGTAAGGCTTCTCTTGCTTCATCAGTTACTTTCCCTATTAGCTTAATTATTGTGCTTATTACTTCTTCCCTCTTATCCTTGAGCTTTTTAACTTTAGCAACAAGCTCCTTTGTTGTACTTTTTCTTTCAACATAGCCTATTACTATAGGGTATTCGTTCTTAAGCTTAAGATGTTCTATTAACGGTTCATCAGGCCTAGGTTTAATATATAATGTTCCTCCATATGTTGCTATTGACGTATCCATAGGGCTCGCTGCTCCCTGAACTTCAAGTTCTGTTCTATGGCCTAATTTAGCTATTTCTTTAGGTGTTAATTCGTAACCTAAAGCATAGGCATAAGAAGCTATGGTTGCCACAGCTACAGCGGCGCTTGTTCCTAAACCTGCCCCCACAGGCATTGTTGATCTAACTTCAATATTAGCTCCTTTCATCTCCCCAACATGGTTAGCTGTCAGCTCAACAGCCTTTTTAATGTAGCTAACGGCTGAAACAACTCTACCATAATCTGTTTCTAAAGTTAACTCTCCGGTATCACTAATGAATGTTAAAATAATGCCTGGTATTTTTAGATCCATTGCAGCTATTTTTAGGTTCTTATCGCTTCTTAAAGAAGTTTTAACATATAATCTTCGCGAAATAGCCGTGACTATTGCTGGCTCTCCATAAACTATTGCATGTTCGCCAAAAAGTGTTACTTTTCCCGGCGCAGACGCAATAACGTGCACAGTCACGGCTTAAACCTCTTAATTTATTAAAAGGGACTTGCAACACTTTCTCCGAAGTTTAATGCGTCAACAAGCTGTTTAACGTTGAAAGCTACAAAGCCCATTGCCGCATCCGGCATTCTTTGTTTAACCTTGGTCTTGAAGTGTTTTATTCTTTCCTCGTACTCCTTAGCACTATCTACGATAGCTATTTCCTCATATACAAAAACAGTGTCTCCTTTTCTAGCAGTACATATTAAGTGTAAAGCAACTTCTCTAACCATTTCCTTAGTCCTTATACAGAAGAATCTTTGAGAACCTTCGGTTATTTTTACAAAATCTTCAAAATCCATAACGTAAGCTATGGCTCCTGCCACGCGAAACACCTATATTTAGGTTGAAATAGACAATTATAAAACAGTTAGGTATATACGTAATTATAGGAGAAATAAATATGCTCGACGATCTGCCTTTAGAGCTGAAGCGCAAGCTGTTGAAAAAACAAAGAGAAATTATTGAAGAGTGTCTTAGAAAACAGAAAAATAAAGAATTTAAAAGAAGACCTAAGGAAATAGTGTTATCAGTGTTAGATGAGAAAGCAAAAGAAGTGTTTGCTGAAGCTGAAAAACAGTATCCCGGTGTAATCGACTATATAACTGAGGTCTTAGCAAAATACATTATAGAAAAAAGTGTGAAAAGCATAGATGCTTATGAGCTCTATAACCTACTTTTAGCTCTTGGCTTAGAAGTTAGACTTCCATTAAAAATAAAATTTGTAAGACATGGTAAAGAGTTTAGTGTTGAGGAATACGTGAAAGATGAGGAATAAAATGCGTTTTCGATGTCAAAATTGTAACAGTATATATGATGAGCCTAGAATGTTATGTCCTAAATGTGGGGGCCTTATTCTTACATATTATCATAAACCTAAAGCACTTAATATATACAATGAATATGAAGGAGTATGGAAATATAGAGACAATTTACCACCTATACCGATAAACTATGTGATATCGCTTTGTGAAGGAAATACCCCTCTTTTCAAAATAAAGAACTTTACCAAGAAAATCAAGTATAGAGGAAAAATATACGTTAAGGACGAAACAAGAAACCCTACTGGAAGTTTTCGAGACCGTGTTGCTACAGTTATAGTTTCCCACGCTTTATACGTTGGCGCTAAAAAGCTGGTATGTGCAACCGATGGAAACACGGGGGCTTCCATAGCAGCTTATGCTGCAAAAGCTGGAATAGAGTGCTCATCTGTAGTGCCTAAAAATGCAGACTACGGTAAGATACTTCAGATGCTAGCTTATGGAGCAGAAATTTTAGAGTATGGTGAGATAATAGATGAGGCAGTATTAAAAGCACTGGAAGTAGCATTAACTGAGAAGTATTATCAAGCAACAGCAGAACTTAACCCTCTATCGATAGAGGGGCTAAAGACAATAGCCTATGAAATCTATGAAGTCTTGGGTAAAGTACCGGATTGGCTGGTCATACCGACAGGTTCAGGTCTCACATTACTTAGCACGATACTTGGTTTTAAAGAACTACATAGTTTAAGTTTAGTTAGTAAAAAACCTAAATTCCTTATAGTTCAATCCTTAGCTTGTTCACCAATAGTTGATTTTATAGAAGGTTCTAAAGTAGGACGTAGACCAAGAAAACACATACCAGGTCTGGATGTATGTAAACCAATGATTTACACGCATATCGTAAACCTGATTAAAGAGTATGAATGTAGAGGTGTTAGAATAAATTACGTTGAAGCTTTAAATTACGTAGACATAGTTGCAAAACTTGAAGGACTTTTCCTAGAACCAGCTGCTGCAGCAGCTTTTGCAGGACTAGCTAAAGCCGTTAAGGAGGCTATAATAGAACCGGGCGATGAAGTTGTTGTTTTAGCTTCCGCTACAGGGCTAAAGGCCTCTATGCTTTATGCAAAAGAACCCTCAAGGAAAAAATACATACCAAAACTAACTGGATTAAACACTAAGGCCTTAATTCTTGAAATTCTGAAAGCAAAAGGCCCCATTCACGGTTATGCCATATGGAAAGAGCTAGGTCTTATGTTATCTGTACAAGCCGTATATCAGCATTTAGAAGAGTTGAAAAGAAAAGGTTTAGTGAAAGTTGAAGTCGTTGGAAGGAAAAAACTGTATAGCCTAACAGACAAGGGACTACAGTTTTCTGAGATACTTGGCAAAGTATGAGTAATATGCTTTATCTATTCTCTTTATGTAGCGTAAGGCTTCCATAGGTTCTAAAACTCCCGCTCTAGTTTCTCTCAAGATCCTTTCAAATGCTATAAATTTCATCCACCTGTGCCTTTTAATTGCCTCTCTCAAAAGTGGACATCCATAAACGTAGTCGGGCTTCCTTCTAAGGATTTCTTTAGCAATAAACTTAGTATCAAACTTTGTAAGAGCTAGTGCTCCTGGAAGATTGATTCTAATAATGCCATATTCCATGATAAACGTTACTGAACTATATGATGTTGAAAGCAGGTCTCCGAAGAAAACAAGTTGCACATTTCTTCTTCTTGCCCAGTTATACACAGTCTTAGCTATTATAGGATAACACATGCTACATGGCATAACTCTTCCTTCCAAAGCTGCTTCCACTATTTTGTTAAAAGATTCTCTCGGACTTATGAAGTGATGTTTTATGTTAAGTTTCTCTACAGCATGTTCTATATCTTCCTTAACTTCGTCTGGAATAATATACGGTCCAGGATTAACGGTTAAAGCTATTACGTTTAATCCTAACTTTTTAAGAATATAAAGCGTAGCTGTACTATCTACACCTCCCGAATACGCGGCTACAACATCAGTTTCGCTTTCACTTTTAATTTCAGGCATTGTTCTGGGAGGATATTTTAATTCTGCTATAAGGAGAGGCTCAATATAAGTGAACAATATTCTACTTACATATCTGTTCTCTAATTTATTTGCTATCTGTTTTAATTTCTCCAAAGCACCTTTTATTCTCAACCTTTTAGTATTTAAATCACTAAGAGCAATTACTGTAATATCCTTTACTCTCAGCCTTTCCTTTAATTTCTTAACCTTTAGACCACCATAACCTACTAAAGAGCTTTTATCTGGTCGATCAAGGACTATTATATAAAGTACGTTTTGGCTTTCATCATATACTACATTAACTATTTTTGGTTCGTATCTTAGCACAACCTTGCTTTCTACTTCAATTTTATGCAACGTTAGAAGAACATCTTCTTTTGTAAATATAGGTGACACCTAGAATTTATTTTCAGCGGAGGTTCATTTCATCATTTACTCAGTTTAGTCAGCTTCATCATTCTCTTTTATAGTTTTATTCTTTCCTATATATAGGTCTTTTACTTAGAAGCATAGGCATAGGTAAGGGCTTCCACGGGTATCCTGTTGTTTCATCTTTAATTATCTTAATTAGCTCATCTACCTTAAGGATAACAATGTTCTTTTTGCCTCTAATCCTCACTGATAGTACATTATTTTCTAATTCTTTTTTGCCTATGACAGCTATGTATGGTATCCAGCTTTTTTCTGCATCTCTAATTTTCTTTCCAAGAGTTTCATCTCTGTCGTCTACATCGACTCTTATTTTGGCTTCTTCTAGTTTTTTGGCTATTTTTATACTATAATCGAGAAGTTCCTTGCTTATGGGAATAATTCTTACTTGAGTAGGTGCTAGCCATGTAGGTAAGCGAGGTTTTTCACCGTGTTTTTCCGCGATTGCAGCGGTATCTAATATTGCATATAGGTATCTTTCCAGCGAGCCTATTATTGCTGTATGAATTATTACTGGGTATTTCTCCTCACCTTTTTCGCTAACATATTTAATGCCAAACCTTTTAGCATTGCCTACATCTATTTGGAAAGTACCAATTTCTCTTGGCCTTCTTAAATGGTCTATAATATTGTATTCGACGTTAATTACCCAGTAATATTTTCCTTCAGGATAGAATACTAGAAGCACTGGTTTTCCTTCTCTTCTAACAAGGTTTAGCACGTAGTTCCAATGTTCTTTTAAAAAGCTCTT